>Ga0214543_1000092_pt1 | contig 113340 bp, 43 predicted proteins | sample CNSS2metaG_FD_160094 | JGI IMG/M metagenome (GOLD analysis project Ga0214543, IMG submission 160094) | Root nodule microbial communities from cowpea collected in UCLA plant growth center, Los Angeles, California, USA - CNSS2 | ecosystem: Host-associated > Plants > Roots > Nodule | place: USA...
GTGGTGTCCTTGACCGAGAAACCACATCTCGACGGCAGCGGACCAAGATAAGTAATTTTGGCCATTTAGTTTCTCGGACGTAATGCAGGGGCTTCCGGAGAATGAAATAGCACTCCCAGTACCTCCAGTGGCCATGATATGATCAAGAGAATAAACAAAAACAGAGAGGATCTCGGAAAACAGTGAAACAGTGACGATTTTCGAATTTGAAAGTGACGATTTCCACAAGAGGTGCTACTGGACTTCACAGGAACAGAGGTTTGATGGTCAAAACGGGTAGAGGAGGCTCCAGCGACGGCGACGGAGGTGGCGCGACGACGAACCGACGACTGGAAGGCGGCGCGTGGGCGGCACGCGCCTGACAGCAGCGAACAAAGATGACGCGCGTGGAGGCGCGTGGCGACGGCGCTGCCTGCGACACCGGCGGGGTTGGCTGTCGCGCGGAGAGGTGGTTCAGATCCGGTGGTTTCCGGACGGAACTGCGTCGGTGGACGGCGGCGGACGACGGCGAACGGCGGCGGACGACGGCGAACGGCGGCGTAGGACTGCAGACAGTGGCAGATAGTGTTGAAATGTTGTTTAGCAGTGTTGGGTAGTTCAGAAACGAGGTTAAACGAACTTGCACAGCCGCGGACAGCGGCGGTGACTAACGGCGATCAACCGAGGACAGCAGTGACGGACCAGATGAGACAGAAACCAGAGCGGGATCGACCCGCTCTGATACCAACTTGAGACTGAGACTTTAAAATATATGAGTAGTGGACAACAGTACCACTCTCCTCTTCTATTTATAATGAAGCAAGTACATATGAAAAGACTACTCTAAGATACTAGGCATGATTACATGCAGCAGTAGATATGGCAGTAGATAGTTTCCCACACTCAACATCCTATACATAGATAGTTTCCCACACTCAACACCCTATACATAGATAGTTTCCCACACTCAACACCCTATACATAGGGTTAATGATATAATAGGTAATAATTCTAACAAATATAAGAACCACATAGTAGAAAAAAAACACTACAAATATATGTATAAATGAGACATGGTTGTATGCAGGTTACATATTCAGTTAATCTCCTAATAAAACTAAAATAAAAAATAGAATGCACTACTTACCAACCCCTTTTCATCAACTGACTAGCCACAGATGCGACCTTTGCTTGAACATAACCATCAGGAGAACTAGCATGTTGCATGATATAGCACAGACAAAAACTGCAAGTAACAGATATTGAAAGAGGAATCGGACATCAGAGTAAGAGAATAAAACTTATGTTTTTTGTAAAACTGAGTGGCATTTGTCACATTAGCAAAGTGGTTATTTCTGCTACATACACATCAGCAAAGTAGTTATTTCTGTTGAGCTTAGTCCGACATTAGCTTCATGCTTGTATTATATAAATTGCATCTCTCACTTTAAGAAATCAGAAAAGAAATAACTGAGTAATTATTTTTCACATTTACGTTTACTTTTTTTTTTAGATCTAAGTTTTATTTTGACAATTAGTAACTAAAGATCAAATAGAAGCATCAGCATGACTATGTCTGACAGAAAGTTGTCTTGTAACTATCAAACAAGAGACATGTTATACATATTTGGCTCCCTCCCAGTTCTTGAGGCAACGATTTAGGAACAACCATACTACTTGAAGCCATAACAATATATTTGGTAACACATACATAGTTCCATGCACTACCTTTAGGTGGATCGATAAGGAAAGTCTAAAAACAAATGGCACAACAATGTTTTCCTTTTTTATGACACAGGAAAAAAGATCAAGTATCAGTATTATAAAATCCAGACAGCTATTAAAGAGGTATACATACATCAGTTATGTTTTACATCTATAGTCTTGATAGGCCCTTCATTTAAAGTGCGCTTTGTATTTCATTCAATTTTGCAGTCCATGGGCATATGCATAGTACTGAAAGTTCATGCCTTTTCCTATTTTATTTTTCTCATCACAGCTTTTCTTAACCACAAAAAAAAATTGTGCTAAACATGATGCAAGAATCTCTGCATTATCCTATTCACCAGCAAAACACACCGAAGAAGGGTGGCTGCAGTATGAAAAATCTTGCTCCAAACCCGATAAATGGGTTGGGTCTCTTTAGGAAAAATTAATGCTTAATACAAATAAAATCGGTTTGGCTTGGGCCAGTTGGGATGGGAAGAATGTGATGGGATATATTAACCCAAACCAACAAGGTTTATTTCTCACCAAATCATGGATACACAACTCAAGCCTTTTTTACCTTTGGGTTGGATTGAGAGGCTTCACAAGAGTAATGTTATCAACAGTAACAACTTTTTGGTAATGTATGGAACAACTACTATTAGGTACATCAAAAAGATGTGTTATTGTAAACCATATGAACAAGGCTACTTATGATGGAAATATCAAAAACAACACAAAAGTTAGTGGAATAGAAGGTTATAGAAAACCTTATCAAGTTTCTCTTGACATCAGCACTGAGAACAACCCATTCTCTAATAGCTGCTTCTCGGATTGCTGCAGCTGCTTGAAACCTTGCAGTTGCCACCTGGGAATTTTCTGCACAGATAAAACCATTGCAGTATTTTAGAAAACCTATAAGTTAAAAGAGAGAGAGAGAGAGAGACAGTTCCTAAGAACTTTGTTATTTCATATTCTAATCTCACAAGATATGAGATCAATTTACATAGTAACAGAGACTAGCACAAGATAAGCAACAAGATAGTCTAACAAAGTTGATGCAGCAAAAAGCAAAAACAACTTATAAAGTATCATCTAACTACAGTAACTAACTATGCTGTTGATAAAAAAGAAGAAGCTGATGTAGCAGAAGCCAAACAACATTAACTAATCATGCTCATGAGGCAGATAGTCAATTAGCTTACAAAGAAAAAGAGCAGAACTCTACTACTCCTCCACAAACTCAGGCTTGTGAGAAACTCAAAACCCTGAGTTAAGCAAGTCTTCAAAAGAGCTTGGTCAGGATATGAGCAACCGGAGCTTGGGCCAGAATGATATATATTTTAGAATTTTTTTATTATATAATACTTGCTCCTTATTTCTATAATTATAACATGTCACCTCAAGTTGAAACATGCAAGTTATACACACCCAACTTGCTACAAATATTTTCAATATTTGGTCCTCTTAGAGTTGACAAGTCTAATGGCAATATCTCCAGATTCTAGTTTTTTATGAAATGACAATTCATCTCAATATGTTTGGTAATCTCATGAAAGATAAGATCAGAAGAAATGTCTAATGCTTTCTAGTTGTCACATATAAGGTGTATTGAGGAACTTTCTTCGAATTTAAGCTCTTTAAGGTGTAGTTTAAGCCATGAGTTCACAAGTGACTAATGTCATTGTCCCATATTCAACTTTTGCACTTCATCGTACCACAACATTTTGTTTCTACTATCCAATCAAAGTCACATACCCAATAATTTCAGTATTTCCCTTATCTTCTTAAATGAAACCTTTCCCAAGAGCATTCTCAATATAGTTTATGATCCATATGATGGCATCCCAATGGTAACGAAAAGGAGAATTTAAAAAATTGAATTACTATGTTCACTGTAAAGGTAATGTTAGAATAGGTTAACTTATCTTTTTGTTTATCTCTAGAAAGCTAAAAAGATGTTTTTATTTGTCACCTAGGTGTAGTCTTTTCATATCTTCGTATCTTTGATGTAAGGACTCTTATATATAAATGCATAAATAGGCTGAGAGATGTATTAATTTCTTAAACATCCGTTATCATACGTCCACTCTCATATATTTGAATGACCAATATCATTTGCATTACACAAGGCAGATATTTTGTTTGTCACACAACATGAAACTCACCAAGAATGAATTGGCAAGTCTTATATGGCTGAGAAGACTGGCCTAATGACAAAATAAGTGCCTCTGAAGCTCCTGGATTGATATGCATCTGAAAATAAATGCATAACAAGTATAAGAACATGACTACATATGTATATCTATTTGCATGTCTATATGTTCATATACATACATATGTATATACATATATACATACATATATCTCTACATAAATATACATATACATATATATATATATATATATATATATATATATATATTTTAACGGTGAAAGGGAGAGGTTTTATATGCGAGTAAAGGTAGTTCTCCTAGACATGATGAATGGGTAATCGACAAGAACCAAAAAGATTAGAAAAGAGGCCAGGAGTTAAAACAACATTTTATTATGCAATACAAAGAGTAGAAAATGCAGAAAATACGATACTGTGTGTTGCACACTTATTTCTTGTCAAATAGTTTCTACTGACAAATGAAGAAGATTTCAGAAGCAGTAATACACTTGCCATGTTCATCAGTTTAACATCTGCCTTGTTTCGGAAAAAATGTTTAGAAATAAATTCTAAAGAAAAAGGCAAATATACTACCATATTAGTGTATATAACATAATAATTGATTCTTTTGTGAATGAATGTGATCGCGCTATTTTTTTTTTTTTACCTTCTAAACTGGACAAAACAAATAAAACACTCATCAGAATAATCACAACCCATGGAATTCCACTCCGCCGATCTCTCATTATATACCACAAGCATGGGAGGAATAACAACAGACGTCAAAGTACATATCAGATACTCGAGCTAGTTCTATAATCAGAACCAAGGTGAACACCTAAACGTGAAACGGATGTTTTCATAATTTAGTATTTAGATTCTCAATCCAATTTCACAACTAGGGAAAATGAGTTCATTATTCTTATCTCTGCATTCTCTCCTTCTCCACTTCCAAAAAAAACGAGCGGGGGATTATAGCGGGAGAGAATGATTGGAACCTGAATGGAAGCGCAAGCCTGCTCGATGGCTCGCATGGTGGACTGAAGCTCTTTCAAATCTGTAGTTGGCGTAAACCCTTGCATCTTCGCGAGAGAACGAATTGGAGAAAATGAATTGAAAATAGTTTATCAGGATTCAATTAGTTTTGATTGGCTAAATTTCGTTACATGCATTAACGGAAAGATCACCGCGGAAACACGCCTCGTTTCGTCGCCGATGATGACAAGAAGCTTGAGAAGTGGATGAATCGGAAAATGAGAAGAGGAGAGTGAAAGAGTGAGAGTGTTAGGGGTTTAGGGTAGTGAGATAAGAAAGAAGAATTTATTTGAAGCGCGGTGAGAGCAGAAGCAAAGGGTCCATTGGACTGTGATGTGTCTCAGCGGCTGGGTTGAGTCCCTCCACTTCTACTGCACCCAACCCAGTCTCCTTTCTTCTGTGTGTCCAAGTTCCGAAATACCAGAGAGTTTTTTTTTTTTTCTTGACTTTACTTTAAAAAACTAAAAATAATACTTGTAATAATTAATAAAATTAAAATTTTCATTTAGTTTTAAAATAAATAAAAAAAATAGCAAATTAAGAGACTAAACAAAAAAAATCTAGCCGCCTTAATCCAAGAAAAAAAAAACCTACAAATACCCTAAATGAAAATTTGCTATGTAAATGCACATGATTATGTGATTAATAATAAAACTATCACATTATGTTTCAAATGTTGTAAATTTAGGTGTAAGTTGTAAATAATACAAAAACAATATAATTTCACTCGAGGAATAGTAAGGTTTGTTTGGTGCCAAAAAATTCTTTTAACTTTGTTTAAATGTTTTATTGATGTAGTGCTCCGCCTAAACATTTTAAAAGATATTCTTCGTGTTAATATTTTATTTACATCTTTCTAAGATTATTCTTAGTCTCTAATGAAGAATCTTGGTTTACAGATGTTAGTAATTTTAATAATTTAATTAGGAGTACATAAAAACATATATAACTATTACATATCAAAGTTATAGGGATCAGGGTTTCACAAATTAAGAACTTAATTTTCTTAATAAAGTTTATTTTATAGATTATAGATGAAATAATAAAATAGGAAAACCATTTATAAAAAAAATTGAGAATCCTCTTCGTCTTTTTTATGTATTTTATTAGAAAGAAAAACAACTGTGAGTTATTTATATGCAAGGGTAATTTGTTGGACAAATCACAAAAAGAAAATATTTGTTTCAAAATAAATGGATAATTTTCGAATCACTAAGTGAGATGGCATTGGATAATAATGTCTACATTTTAGGCTAAATGTTTTTCTAAACAATTATTTATTCGCTACACGTATTATGCCAAGAAAATTCTATCTATTTTCTTTTTATGTATAGTGTATAATTTGCTAAAAAAAATCTATTTCACTTAGCAATTTTGGTATAAAGAAAATTCCTTCAAAATTCTATTCCTAAAGTGACTAAGCCATAAATATTTTGATAAGCAACATTCATAGGATGTTGTGAGTGTAAAACAATGCAACACTCGCATATAGTAAGGAATAAGTATTATTTTTGTTTATGGAACATATGACAACTTTTAACTTCAATAACCTAATTAGACCACAAAGTTCACATAAACACAATGCAAACTTTTTTTTGTATTTTTATCAAACACTTGGTGTGCAACAAGAATTTAACATAATGTATTTACAAATTATCAATATTAGACTTCAATCACTTCATTCCCAAGAATTATAAATTATCTCAATTGCATATTCATGTTAAAATTAATTCACAAGAATGCTCAAATCTTATTCCTAAAGCCTTTAAGCCTGATCACTGATCAAATTTGAATCTCTTAAATCTTCAACAAGTGGAATCATGCATTAGTTTCAAGAGTTTAAGATTACTAATGAACTCAAGTTCTATTCTTATATATAAACATCCATTAGGTATTTAATTTCAAGTTTAGATTCTAAAGACATTTTCCAACACCTCAACAATCATAAATCAAGCATGAGAACAATCCACATCAAACATGAAACATGAAACTCAAATACTAACTTTAATAGAAAGGCATATATATTTAACAACATAATTATAAGAAATTACTGTTTTACATATAATCTCAACAATCATGCTTCATTGAGTTCCACCTTATTTTTCTTCACCATAATTGCTTCCTATTGACTTATTTCACACACTCGTAATAGATATTAGTAGTAAAAAAACATAAATCAACTAAATACAAAATACCACAAAAACAATATAAACTTGAGGATTAAACAAGTAAAAGTTTTGGAAAAGTTTATTTTATGCACAAAACTAAACACCAATAAAAGGTAGAAAACAATGTTACCAAACTCCCTAACACTTAAAACCTTGCTTGTCCTAAAACAAGAGATAACTTGACTTAGGAAGACATCTATTTGACAAAAGTCAAAAATTTTATAAGCAAGTTTACACAATCAATTTAGATAACATTAATTAATGCTATACTTCCAAAACAAAATCAAACACAATATGTATAACTTGTAACTCCTTAGGTATGATGCTCACAATATAAACGTCACAAAAATGAATTAGGTGTGATCATGGAATGGATTTGTAATGATCCAATCCAAACCCAATTTAGATCCAAATAATTGGATTAAATTTTTTATTAAAATCCATTTTTTCAACAAAACTACTTTGGAATTTAAAAAAAAAAATATTTGGATTAATAATTAAATCTCAATCCAAATATTTGGATCAAGTTCAAAATCCATAATTCATTTTTTATAAAATAAATTTAAACTGAATTTTCTAAAAATTGTGTTCTTAGGGCCGACATGATCGAATTTGGCAGAATTTTGGTTGTAACCAACTCGATCGAATTTCTGCATGGGACTGACATGGTTGACTTTCGCTCGTTGTTAACCTGGCCAAATTTTGGTCAGGACCGACTTGGTCAAATTCGGTCGAATTTTGGCTACGGTTCACTCAACCAAATTTTTGTCGGGGCCGACTCAGATGAATATGTCAAAATTTTGTTCAAGCCTGACTTGGTAAAAATTTGCAGCATACACTCGAATTTTGTGCCCGATCAACATGGTCGATTATGGCCAAATTTGGGCTAGACTTGTATGGATTTTGATCAAGACCGGCATGATTGAATACATGCTTTAAGAAATATTAACAACTTTGGCAAAAATGTTTCATATAATTGTTCCATATGGGCATTTAGGTGGGGTAATGATCCAAATAAAAAATAAATGAAAGTTCGATGCTTTTTGTTTCCCTGTTATAATTAGAACCACCAAGTTCTATCCATTTATTAATTAGACCCAACGGATTTTTTTTGTTACGAGCCAAAAATTCAAAAAAAAAAAGCTGGATCCTAAAAGAAATTAAATATTTTTAGAATTCTTCATTAATATGTGGCGTTGACTTTAACACCGTATGGTCAAACTAACGGTAAGGATCAAATTAAATATTTTTTTAAGAAAATGATGACCAAATTGAGACAACTAATAACTTGAGGACCAAACTGAAACTTCTTGACAAATAGAGAGACCAAAAGAGTAATTTAACCTATATTTTTTTGAGTCATATGAGGTTGAGCACAAATTAATACCTTGTCATTTGGACGCATGCCACTATGCATTTCCTAATAAATATTCTCTTCAACTCTTTTATACATGTCTTCTATGTCCCTAACAAGATTACGGACTTTAGGATCATCAGGATTACCAAGGGTATGAGTATATGATAATTTTGTAATTTTTAATGCAAATAAATAAATGATATTCATGTGTGACTTTGATTTATGAATATTACATGCAACTTATTATAATCTTTTAGTATTTCATCAAATTTGTAATTTGATTATTTTTCTATAAAACTTGTGTATGTAATATGTGTTTTTTTACATAATATAATATATGTTTTTGTACCTACTATAATATATGTTTTTTGTACGTACTATAATGCATGTTTTTGTACATATTATTTATATGTAATGTATAGTAATATAAATTATATTGTTGTATGATTAATTTATATATGTGAATATTATTGTTTATTTTGGTTGCATTATAAATAAAGTTGATGCGAATATTTTTTTTAAATGATTGAATGGTGGGTAAATTTTTAATGAATTAGCCACGACAATTTTGATGGATTGATATTTATAATTACGTAATAAATATAATTGCAATTAATTATATACGATGTGATTAATTTTTATCCATAAATTTTCTTACATCTATACATCTGTATGATTAATTAAGATGAAATATTGCAAAACTTTAGCTCCGCATAAGTTTTATGTCATTGGATTCATTAATCAAGATATGTGTTTGGATCCGAAAAACATAATAGTATAATAGTTTTATCGTGATATGAGTCTAATTGAGTAAGACTCTAGTGTACACGAAACACCATATATTCACATATTAGAAAGATTACCATGTATAACATAAAACTTCATCGCCAATTTTTTCTAATTGAGCCTCTCTATCAGTCATTATACCTTTAAAAGTTGAAAGAATGACAACCTCATGCCTCCTAAAATTCGAGGAATTTGTTGTTAGTTGTAATATATTCGTAGACCAGGTGTACTTATTCGTTTTAAATTTAAAAAACTTTTATATGATTCTTTTCTATTTCTTCCTATAAAGTTAAGTAGAAAATATTTGTTATTTTCTCTTAAATCAATAGTCTCGAGCTTTTTTGTTAAGAATGATGTCAATCCTTTATATATGAGCTTGACTTATGTTTTATTGATGTTATATCTCTATTGTGATCCTCTCTCGAAAAATCTAATATGACAAATTTGCTTAGTTACTCACAAAAACAAAATAATGATTTGTAAATGTTACTTGAACTATGTAAGCACACATTATTATGAAAGAGTGATAATGATTTATCTTGAATCTTTTTGAGTCACGTGAGACCACAAAACAACATATGCATACAATATCCTTATAAAATGTTTCAAAACAAAAAAGAGAAGAAGAAAAAAACAATTCACTGATGAAAATTTTTAACCGAGGTTGTATTCTAAGACAAATAAATGAGTAGATAAGTTAAATAACTTAAATAGAGTGTAGCAAAAGGTTAAATATAATATTTTTTATAAAATAAAACTCAATCATTTGATTTCTCGATTTATAAATTTGATTTCTTAATAATAAAATAATGATTTAATTAGTAATTTGATTTATATATTTAAATTTTTGATTTGTTTTAACTCTTATTTATTTTATTCAAATTAGTATTTTTTTTTTGTAAAATAAATTCAATATGGTTCATCCAGTTAGATTGACGTTAATATTTATTGAAAGTATACTGTGTCAAGCTTTGAGATTTTCATATGAGAATACCATGTGTTAAAATAACCAAATTTTGACAATTTTGATAAATATCACTTTTGAACAGTGTTAATATTAATTTAAAAAAAATATTATATTAATTTTTTAAAATAAAAATTAAATTAAATTAAAAATAAATATAAAAACCAAAACAAATATTAACTTAAATATAAAAACCAAAACCAAATTACAGAGTAAACCTAAAATAATAAAACTCCATATAACTTGTACTCGTACGCCTCCTCTCTATCCTTATACTTTTGTTGATAAATGCATTTATTTATGTACACCTTGAACGGAAACCACTATTTGTGTTTGAAAATTAAGTTTTAGTTATACAAGAAGAACCGGTTATAACTCAAGAATTTTTTAAAGATAAGTGGGTTCAGAAAAATTTAATGAATTCACTAAATAGCACGTATTTTTTTTCTTAAAGAAATTTGTACTTTTAACTTAAATATAATATCTTATAATTGTTTATTTTTTTGAGTAGACGTATAGCTTATTTTTTATTCTTGACATTTTGAAGTGAAATTTACATTTAAAATTTATGTATATCATTTTATTTTTATTAGTATTGTTTCATATGTTTTATTCATGTATTGAAAAAAGAAATATCATTATTGTACCGCAAATCTAAGTCTGATTACGTTCTATGTTTCCACTTAATTTCTAAAAATCATTTGTAAGTATAACAAACTCTATATCTTTTCATATGGAATGAGTTTAGACAAAGTAATCCACTCTTACCTTATCCATATTTACCATTTGTTTGAAGAGTTTAATGATTAAAATTACAGTTTAAATAAGATAAACGGACAAATTCGTTGTTTACATTTATAAAGATCACTGGACAAATTGTTCGTAAAATTATTTGCATTAATTAATGAATGAATGAGGACTAAAATTTGTCTTTATTTTTTTTCTTATATTATATAATATTACACATTTATTTCACACTTAATCTCACATGGATACGTGATAATTAAAAAGGCATTATGATGTGGTCACAAAAAAGCAAGTGAATACACACTAACCAATAAACTTAAGATCAACGCATAATATACCACTTTAAACTTGTGTGGATTTCATAATTTCAAATCCATATATCAAGTTTCTTTTATTTGCAAATTAAAATTTTGAAAAAACTCATAAAATTCCAATATATATATATATGATTATATTTTTTATAGTACAAATAACATCTTTCATTATTTAATACACTACTCAATAGCAATAATGAAACCAAGGATATGTGCAATTAAATAAAGTACTGTTAGGGTCGTACCCCAAAAAATAATGGAACCATGGATGGGAACTTGAAGTGGTGTTGACTGTAGACGTAGGATCCTCCAACATGTGAAGACTGATGATTGCACTCAAAAAACCGTATTTTCCGTAAGCAGACCACGTGTCGCCCTGCCAAATTTTCATTTTCTGCTCTTTCTCTTCATTTCCAAACAAATAAAATACACAAAAACACAAAAACGAACACGCCTCTATTCATTTTCTTTTCCAGTATCTGCACACACATTTGTTCTCTCTCCCTCCAAATTCGCGTGGATCTCTACAGAATTTTACATCCAATTTTATTTCCCTCGCGCATTCTTGCACCGTCGAAGCCTCTCACCAGATCGCCGCACCGATCCATCTCCTCAATCTACATCGGTAATCGATCGTAATTCCTAACAGTAGAAAGATCTAGGGTTCCTTCTGAATCCGCAGCTGGCTCCAGCACATTTGTTTCATTCCGATATAGAATCTGGTTGGCGCACGCAGTTTCGATTCAAAGGCATTCAAATTCAGCTCGCTCGAGCAGGTTTCGCTTTGTTCTTTGCGTGGTTCGGTTCGTGAATGAGAGATAAGGTCACGGTTTCGATTAGATGAGCATGGAGGTCGTTAGCGATACGGCGTCGTTGGATGTCGAGCTGTTGCAGCTCCCTGAGGTGTCCTCTTTGGCACTCAAATCTAACCTAAGTTTCGTTGAGACGCTCTTCGAGCAGTGGCTTTCGCTTCCCGAAAGTAATCGATTGGTACGCTTCGTAACATGTTATTAGGAAATGAACATATTGCAGCGTTGTTCATTTCACAATTCTTATTATATATCCATTCGTAGTAGCAACTTCCGCTGTCAGATGATAAATTAATAATCATTCGAATAATAATACTCAAATCCACAATGTTTTTGTGAGAATGATGGATTATTAATTATTGTTTATGTTAATGAAAGATAGTCGTTGGTGTGGGGTTCCATACACCTACTTCATGAGCATTATTATGATTTTTTCCTAGATATACTCGACATATTTTTATGTTAATGAGTGATTAATGTCTACTATTATGTCTTAATCTCTTTCCTTAAGAGAAATCACCGCAGCTTATTATAGGAAGGACTATTGTCTACTTTCACAAGCCATATAAATAAGTCTTGATGATACTCATGAATGAAATATGGATTATTAATTTTGTTTTTGAAAATTTGAGTTTCCTTATTGGTCAAGTTTTCCCTTTAAACAGTCTTTAAAGGATAAATTCGTGCGTTTGTGATTTTATTCTTAATCTTATGTCTGACTTGTTAATGTGTGTAGGTAACATCGTTGCTAAATGAAGCAAAGTCAGGTGCTCCCTTGAATGTACCAGGGAACTGCTCTAGTCCAAATTCTTCAAGCAATTCTTTGCCCTCCATGTTTCCCGCTGGCACTGCACCGCCTCTTTCGCCAAGAAGTTCATCTGGCTCCCCTCGCATAGTGAAACATAGAGTTGGCCCTTCTAACTTGGGTTCTCCTTTGAAGGTTGTCAGTGAGCCAGTAAAAGAATTGATACCTCAGGTTAGGCCCATCTAGTATCTGTTTGTCAGTATATTCTTTATTTATATGTGATGCTTTCCTGAATATTTTTATTTGTCATGCTTTTCTTTTTTTCCTCGTCTGCTGACTGTTTGAGTATGTACTGTGTTTATTTTTCTTCTTTTTTGTTTATCACCCTCTCCTTCCCCCTTTTCATGCTATTTTTTTTTTCTCATAACATAGATACTTGTGTGCTTGCAGTTTTACTTTCAATTTGGGCGTCCTCCTCCAAATGAACTGAAAGAACAATGCCTTGTTAGAATTGACCATTTATTTCATGATCACATGGATGGTCTGCAGATACATGGTGAGATATTGGGAATATAGAGGCGTTACAGTCTGAAGGAGCAATTGGCAATTGGGGGAAACTGTGATTTCCAATAGCGTGCACATCATAGCTTTTTAAGCAATCACAACCCCTCATTTTATTAAATAAAAAAAATAGTTTTAATGCTTCCACAAGTCAATACGTGACTATCTATCTGAAAACCACTCTAATAAAATGAACAGTTACAGTAATACTAGATTAATTCTGTTCTACTTGTTTCTTTTGGTTGGCAGAATTCAAGACAATTACTAAGGAAGTATGCAAGCTGCCATCTTTCTTTTCCACATCTCTTTTTAGAAAGATTGACGATGGAACTGGATTTGTGACAAGGTGTGTGCTTTATTATTATCATTATAATTTAAAAAAATTATGCTTGTGTATGTTTTTGTGCTGTGGAAAGTGGTTAAAAAATGTTTATTTAGATGTCATGACATTGAATAGGGCTGAAACATGAAAAGTACGGTGTAATTATTCAGAAAAAGGAAAGAGCTTGGAACCCGAAAAACCTGTATTTCTGACTATCCCATTATTTATTTTTGATAATTAATTTCTTTATTCAACTGGCTAATCAAACTAGGGGTCAACTTGCACTGTACACTCCCCCGCTGTGTGTTCTTTTTTTCCCTCCCAATTTTTTTGTACGATGAGTTTTTTATTTTAAGGATTTAGCTAAGTATATTCTTTGTTATGTTAGGTTACGAAGTGAGTTCTTCATTATACAAAGCCTTAAGCTTACAAGATTCTCAAGTTTTACCTTATTCACACATTACCCTGCTGCTGTAATGTATTAATGTTTAATTCCCTTTCCCAAATAAGCCGTCCTTTACAAGATAGGAACATTCTTTAGGTCCCGTAATATTAAGTGATTCTTTGACATATTGGAGCCATCTTCAGTGAGTTATTCTGAGTTTTACGTGTTTATAATAAAAGTATAAAGGGAGGTGGTACTGGTAGTGGTAGATCTATCCTTGATTCATATGTCAAGCTCAAGGGAGGTGGGTTGCATTAGTTTACATGTTATATCAATGACCTTAGTTCATTTGTTTGATTCTATTTACCAATATTTCACAAATGCCATAAATATTTTATCTATGCTCTGTCCCCTATCGATAATTTAGTTGTGGTTTCAAATATCTCTTCCCACTAGTTTCTAGGATTTTAAATTTGAGTTAATTGCATTATATCATTGCAAAGTCAACAATGATGTTGATAGTATCTAATCTGAGGAGTGATTAGGAAAGTTGTTAGAAATCGACCTAAAACAGGCAAACTATTATTGTTTCGTGGTCAAATTAGCAGTCATCTTATACATATAAAATACTTCAAAACTGATAGAAATCACTTGAAAGAGCATGTTCATATTATGGTTTCAGGGGAATGTTTTCTTTTCCAGGCAGTTTCCTTTGAGAGATTTTGTAAAAGAGGTGATTAATTCCCCCTCCCGAGAAATATGTAACGGACATTTTGAAATGTGTAATATTGACTTTATCTGTTGTAACATTTAAGAACCAAATTTCTACTAAGTATTGAATTTGGACACCTAGAAATGAACCTCGTTTGACATGTCAAAAGTGTATTAAAGGAAACCAGGAAAGTATTGTCATTTGAAAGATGAATGATGGCTTGTTGAAGAGGCTGTGGAAAGTACATCGACTAATTTTTTATATCTTTTTCCCTTTGGAGTCTTTCTTCTTCTTTGCTATCAACAAACATGATCTTAACTGAAAAGTATGTCAGAACAGTTTTGACTAGAAAGAAAAGAACATTAAATTTCCTCTCTGGATCATCTATTGAGTAATGAATGTTTTTAGTTTTTCCTACTATGACATGTAAAATATTTGATGCTGTACTGTTCAAGGTAAAAAGTTAAGGAACCAAGCGTTAGTAGGAAGAGGCAAGTTGTCAGAAACAAGCATATGCCCCAAACTTTGTTTTATGCATTGTTTGGCCAAGAATTCTCTATGGTTCCCTTGTGTTTGGTGTTAAACCGGAAACTACTGTTGCAAACTGCTATTTCAATTCATTTTGGCAGTATGCTGATTGATTTCTTGCTTGAACGACCTTATGTTTATTAATAAAATGAGCTTGCTTTTATTTAAGTCTCCTTCCATGACTTAGGTAGGAACTATACTTGAATGGTTCTGTTCCCCGTAATTAGTAATTCCCAATACTTATGCTTAATTCCTTGATTTTATATTCCTATAGGAAAGCATTTATTGATTATTGGGTCAATGGAAACATGTTGACAAAAGATATAGCAACCCAAATATTCGCAATTTTAAAGCAACCACAGCTCAAATACCTTACTCAGGTATTTTATTTCTCTTGCATTTATGTTTCCTGCCTTTGATTTCATTTAGTTTTCTTCTCCTCATCTAAGAGTTACACTTAGCCTTGACCGGATTATATCTATCAAAATATCATTTCTTGGGTTCCTAGATTCTAGTGTGATTGATTATTTTAGTGGCATTTTTGTTGATTTTATTGGCTATGGTAGTATATTCCTGTTGATCTTCTTTCTAACTATATTATACTTCATGTCAGGATGATTTTAAACCTGTGCTACGTGAACTTTTGGCAACTCATCCAGGATTGGAGTTTCTGCAGAGCACACCTGAGTTTCAAGAGAGATACGGTTTGTTTTCCATCTTGGTTGTAACCTTGTATATAGGGGTTCATTTAAGTTGAAATGTGGACATCGGTTAATAAATTTGAAAATCTTGCCATACTTGATTTCTAAACAAAACCATTTGTGGATTATTGGAAGGCATGAATGTCCTCTTCTACCCTGAAGCAGTTTTTCGTTGATGTTGCCTTATAAAGGACTAATTTTAACTGCAGTAAAGTTTTATGGCAGTGTTGTTCTTCCTTTGACTGCTTGAGTGGAGTCACTATTTTGGATATTAAGGGAGATTGGGCAGATCTTCTGCATTATTCTCACACTTCCAAATTAGCCTTTTGTAAACCTTTTCTGCCAAATTTCTGACACTCCCTTTGAGTTGAACTTCCTGTCTCTGTTGAAAATTTTTCTGTAGTGTTCTATCCTGACCCTTGTTGGGTAAATCAAGTTCTACTTACTGGGTATGTCCTTAAACTTGTTTTCAGATATTTTACTGCAAGATATGTAGAGAGAGACATTACAGTTGAGTTAGTAATCAACAAATTACACACTCCATGCCCCGGAGAATGCTTTATTGTTTGTGCTAGGTCTTCTGACATATCCTTTATCTATATCTGACCCCTGTGTTGGATTTATTGAAAGAATTTGGAGCAACTTTTTGTGGTTTGGTTTTGTTATACTATCCCATAATATCAGTGTCATATCTTGGAATATTTTAGAGTATCTTAGACGGATTAGGTTGCTTATCATAGTTTGCATGCTTTGTAATTCGTGTGATTTTGTTAGCTTATTTAGTTAGGGTTACTAGTACAAAAATAAGGATTAGTAATTTAGGTTTTACCATTGAATTATAACACATCATATAATGTCTAGACAATATGAATTTTATTGTATTTATTCTTTTTCTCTCCATTTTATCCTTCTAAACCTAATTCCAACATTATACTAAAGCCACAGCATCCACTCTGAGGGGCATTTCTCTTTTTTGCTATGTAGAATTAGCTGAACTACTCCATCGAATAGAATAGTCTTTGATTATCTTCAATCCTCAGCTTTGTTTTTTGATCATCTCTTTTGAGTTTTGTCTTTGACATACACATCTATTTGATACCATCCAAACTCCCTTGGCTCCAATCAGATAATTTTTGACCCATCATATAACTATTTCGTTGATGAGTTCCCTAAAATGCAAATCTTCTCTAGTCTGGCCTTTATTTTTTTTTCTGTTTTAAATACCACTGTGGAGGCTGATTAACTGTTTTAATCTTTGGTTGTTAAACCAGACACCGTTGTCTTGTTCAGAAGTCACCCATTGACCATCCCTCGGGGTGCCATTATTGGAGAACCTCTTATGTGCCTTTATGAACTACTTTTCACCTGCTGTTCTTGATGGTCCATGGGCTCCACATGTGTCGTCTTGTTTCCCTAGCCTCTTTTTTGTGGCGTAGTACCCTGCTTAGCCAGCTTTAGCATGAGGGAGAGTTTTAGAATATTACAGTCATGGTTATTGAATTGCAGGAACTAGTTTATGAATTGTACTTGGAAGATATATTTTACGCTGTTTTGTGACTATATCATATATTGTGATTTAGAAGAGATATTTTATGAATTCTGAATCAAATCGAATCAATTTATGAATCATACAATAGATGAACAATAAAAAATGACATTTTAAGTACAGCGACATGAGCAAAGCAAGGCTGCATGTTTCTGACACAGTACATCTTTTTTTTTTCAATCCAATGTAGTGTGCTTTCATGAAATTTGATTCAATCTTTACCTTACAAAATATAATTAGCTATGTGTTCCTTTTAAAATTGTTGGGTATTGCCTGCAGCTGCTATTTATAAGCGCTATTGGTTTGGACAATTAGTTTTTTTCTACTCATGACCATGCAAAACTGTGTGCTGTCAAGTAGCCACTTGATCGATCCAAATCTATTGGATGATATTTAAACATTTACTTTTCTCCTGCTTAGGCAATCCACATACCTGTCAGCTCTGTTTGTTGATTGTTTACGCTTACTGAAATAATTCTAGCTGGCATTTTCCCATGTAACCAGTTTTTCAACTTTGTTGACATTATCATCTGATATAATGTTCTTTTTTTGTCTTTCTTTGTGGTGCAATGTTCATAACTACTTGTTTTTCTGATGGTCCAGCTGAAACTGTCATATACAGAATATATTACTACATTAATAGATCAGGAAATGGTCGTCTCACCCTGAGGGAGCTGAAGCGTGGAAACATAATTGATGCAATGCAGCATGCTGATGAAGAAGAGGACATAAACAAGGTTTTGAGGTAGGTGTACTTTTTGAAGACGTCATTTTCATTAACTATGTAAAATGACCTTGATTTTGTGAAGATGCCTTACTGTTTTTTACCTTAATATTATCTACAGATACTTTTCTTATGAGCATTTTTACGTCATATACTGCAAGTTTTGGGAGCTGGATACAGACCATGATTTCTTGATAGACAAAGAGAACCTTATCAGATATGGTAACCACGCGCTTACCTATCGAATTGTTGATAGAATATTTTCCCAGGTTGGTGTGGATTACTATATCATGTGTTGCTTCTGTCTTCTAATTTGACTATTGTTGTCTAGGGCCACAGACAACTCAAAGCCCTACCCTTTACTTGTAATACACTTGCATTGTCTTTTCACATCTGTTTATATGAATTATCAGATCATTTGTTCACGATGCAAAATTTGATTCACTTCAATATTATCTCAGGTTCCTAGAAGATTTACCAGTAAGGTTGAGGGAAAGATGGGTTATGAAGATTTTGTTTACTTCATACTGTCAGAAGAGGATAAATCATCTGAGCCAAGTCTTGAGTATTGGTATTTTGTTTCCATCCATTAAAATATTTGCTTAACCCCCCACCCCAAAACTACTATCATTAGGTGTTTCCTTTATATTGAATTATTTCAAATTACAAAATCTAGAAGATATAAGAAATATAAAACTGTTTTTAATGTTTGCATGGTGAAAACAATCTCTCAAACTGGTTTTATTCATTTAATATTTTAAACCGATTGGAAACTGTCAGGATACACAGATAAGTGAAATTAGTTAAGATAGTAAGAATATTCATGAGTTAGTTACTTGAGGTGTTAGTTAGATATAAATACCAGAGAAGGAGAGGAAGAGGGGGTGATTTTGTAGACTGAATGTTACCTCTGTGAATGGGAAGCCCTTGAAGGAGAGAGTGCTCTCCTATTTGTTGCTCTTTTCATTCTATTCAATAAAAAGTTTTCTTTTCTTTCTCTTTTCATTTATTGGTTCTTAACAAAAACAATTTCAAACACATCCAAACACCTTCCTTGGGATAAGAAAGCCCTTCAGGTCATATGATATTGTAAACTTTGTGTAGTAGGGTAGAATGCTTAAGTTTAGCCTCAACAAAAAAAGGTAATGCTGAAAACAGGACAGGGGAAATGGATTGATGTAAATTCGGGCTGCTTGATATATGGAATAAATGGAAGAACTTTGGATGTTTGATTATTTTTTTCTTCCCTTTTTATTTTTCTTGAAGCTTTTCACTTTTTTTTTTCACTTCCCTCTAGCAAACATTGGATATTTGACCTTTTTAGTTGGCTTTAATTAGTTATTATTTGTGATTTGATTTGTCTTGATTAGGTTTAAGTGCATTGATTTGGATGGAAATGGAGTTCTGACACGGAATGAACTGCAATTTTTTTATGAGGAGCAATTGCATCGAATGGAGTGCATGGCCCAAGAACCTGTGCTATTTGAGGATATACTGTGCCAGATTATTGACATGGTTGGACCTGAGGTTTGTCTCTCTATCTTACTTCAATTGATTCTTCGTTATGTTGTTGGGAATTCATTCTAGATGGAATATGATATGCTAATATAATCTGTTTAAAACTTTCTCTTGTCTCGGAAAAATAACAAATACTAATTTCACTTTTTGGTTGCTCATTTTCTTGTCCCTTCTCCATCCTTTTGGTTGATTTTATGCTTTATTTTCCTTAATTTTAAATTCAAATTCTTGATTCTGTAGGATGAGAGCTATGTAACTCTGCGAGACCTGAAAGGCGGTAAACTCTCAGGAAGTGTTTTCAATATCCTGTTCAATCTGAATAAGTTTATGGCCTTCGAAACTCGTGACCCATTTTTGATTCGTCAGGTGCATGAATATTTGATAGAAGTTATTTCGCTGTTGAGTCAGTATGAGTGACTATTTTTGGTGAGTTTTGATTGTATTTATGCCCTTCTGTGAACAGGAACGTGAGAATCCTACATTGACAGAGTGGGATCGCTTTGCTCATAGAGAATATATAAGGCTTTCAATGGAAGAAGACGTAGAGGATGCATCCAATGGTAGTGCAGAAGTTTGGGATGAATCGCTAGAGGCTCCTTTCTGACATCATTTTTGTAAGTTTAAATATGATAATACTTATCCAATTTACCTTGCATTTATAATATAATTTGGAAAAAGGGGCCTATTCAAATCAGACTGGGCTAAATACGGATCAGGGCAGCACTAAGCTGGACTGGTCTTAAGCAGGTTGCAGGCATTCCAAGCCAGCAAATCAAAATTATTATTCTCTTTTAATTTAATTACTTTTGCAAATGCAGAGCATTTTCAATGGCGTTCTCGCTGTAGTGATTTAGAAATTTCAATCCCGGGGGCATAATTGTTTTACAATGCTCTGTATTTAGGATTTGGACATGGAAGCTTGCATTCACCTTGCAGCTTTCCTCGTGATCAATTGATTGCGTTATTATCAATTGGGGTATTACCGCATTGACTATAGTGAGAAAGATGTTTTATTGTGAGAATAAGAGGGTTCAATAATAACCGTTGGATTAAAATAAACTGTCAAGATATAATCTAACATGACTATGTATTCTATTCTTTCACTCGCTCGTGTCTCTCTTCCTCTCCTATTTCTTCTTTTTTTCTTTCCAAAATCGTCATTTTCTCTATCCATTTCTATGCCCAGCTGACTTCAACATTCACTCTCGTCTCCAATGTTTGATGAATTTAAACATGAATATCACATGAAATAAAAAACGAGATGAAGGGAACACAAGTTCATCGTCGTGTCCAATCCTAGTGGCATGCTGCATGGCTTCAACTGTAATGGAATGTTCAGGGGCTACGCCATGGATTCATGTAGGTGGGAGTCTGGCAATAGAAAATTTTTGGATAAATAAATGTGGCCTTGGTAATTCTTTCATGAGGTTCTGCGGTTGGGCTTGTCAGCGGTCGCTCTTACTTTTTAAATAAAAAAGCATTTCATTAAACATTGGAGTGCTGGATGGAAGTCAGAGGGCAGAGGAATTGGTGGTTTTGTAAAGAGTGACGGGATACACGAGCACGAGTGCGTGTGGTGTGGGAGAGTAGAATAAACAATCGTGTAAGATTTTAAATTATGTAGTTATATTGACCATTTCTTTTATCTGATGGTTATTCTTGAACCCTCTCATTCTCAAAATGAAACATATTTTCTTAAAACTTAATAGTGTGTATATTGATAAATAAAGAAGACAAACAAATATATTGGTTGAAAAAACAAAAGCCCATATCTATCTATCTATTCATTGTGCAGAGTACAAGTATCTCAAGTCATTTATGTTATCTCCTCATGCCCTTGCCCAGAACCCGTGCTTTCATCGATATTGACCTAAACTGTGACTTCCTTCCTTGGTGGCCTTGCCCAAATTGAGCCATTGTGATTTTGTGGTGTACCTGGGCAGTTCACATTTTGCTTCCCTAGCCAATCCATTCTAGGGAGATTCTACTCGCACCCACCTTTCTATTCTCTTCATGCTCCCCGTAATTCCGTAAACTTACATTTGGGATGGGGGAAGAGAAAAGAGGTGCCAATTATCCCCCCTCCATTTTATCATGCTATTTGATCATTTTTTGGGAGCCCTTTTGGTCAACTGACTACTATGCAGTGTGTATAATTTTCTGTTTCCTCTTAATTATGAAAGCATTTTTAACTTTTAAGTTAATCTCGTTTTGAACATTGTACATTAGTAGTGTATGAAAAGTATTAATGCCGTATGTCGGATTGACTGGCCATTGTTCAGAGAGACACATGACTCAAGTTCAGCTTTGAACGCCAACGTTGCCCCGAAGGGGAGGAATTCCAAGCTTCGCTATGGAATATGTTTTGGATGGGGGCCAAGCAGCTACAACGATATTCAGACTCGCATCTGATAAATATTGGGACCGTTATCTTGGAAGTTTTGTCGCTGGACCAAAGTCCATGTAAAGTGAGGACCTTTGCTGAGAGGTGATTAGCCAAGTTGAATTAAATTGACGTCATTTTCAGACGCTTACCATAAGTAGCGAGATTTCTGATGGATTTTTAGTAATTTGATTTACTGATCGAGTCACTTTTACCTCGGATCTGTACAAGAGTACATTCCTGATTTGTTTCGTCAATTATGGCTCAGGCTGTTATTTGTTTTACCGAATTTCTTTTTCTTTTTAGGCTACGGAAGAGTTTAAAGAAAGTGTAGTACCACACAAAAAAGGTCATGTCTTTTCTGCGTTATTCCATTTGTCTGATGCATGCAGAGGCTGTAGATTGGATTTGCTCTATCTACTGTTTAGAGGAAACTTCAGTTCATTTCTGTCCAATTTGATTGATATTACTCCTTAGATGTGGACTTATAAAATTGCTAGTAAAAGGTCGTTTAAGTTGGTTAAATATACTCAATATCATTTTTGTATTTAATGAAATATTTAGAACATAGCACTTATTTTCAAATCAATAAGGAAATGACCATACTAATGTTTAACGTTTCTGAACTTTGGATTACATAATTTTAATTGCTATATTTCATAATAAATTGATAAATAATGTTTGTAACTACACTGCAATTTTATTTGATACACCGCGTCATTGCATTTCAGTTTTTTTCTACTTCATTTCATTCTATAACATCTTTTGAGTGTATCATTTCATAGTTTTCTAGTTTATCTGTGGTCAAATTAGTTTATGTTCAGATTACGTATGTTTTAATATTTATGAAGATCTAAATGTTTGGTTTTAATAAGAAAATATTTATCTGGATCAAGGAGATGTTTTACGTTTTAATATTAATGGGTGAAAGTTAACAGTTTCATTGGTCAGGGTTAAAAATGTTTTACGTTTTATTTATTTAAAACAAAGTAATACTTAACAAATTTTTAAAAGCCGAGTTTAACTCAAACGATTTGGTGTGTTTGGATTGCAATTAATTAAAAAAAAAAACGTTTGGATAAATGAAATGAAAATCTAAATCTCATTCAACGGTAAGATGACAAAACAAACACGCATTATTAATACTAGCGAATATGCTATCTGTCGTATTTTTTAATTTTCATACAAATTTAAGTTAAAATTAATAATATTTATTTTTAGAATACATAATTAATTTTTAAAATAATTGTTAATTAAAATAATTCTTAAAAACTAAAAAATAAAATAAAAAGTTTTTAAAATAAGGATTAAGTTAAATTATTTATAAAATAATTAATTTTTAAAACAAAAAGTAAAATTGAAAAAATAAAAATATATATACAAAAAATGTTTTCAAAATAAAAGATGATTTTAGAATAATCGTTAAAAATTAACTATTTATAAAATAATTAATAAATGAATTATGGATTTAAAAGAAAGAATTTCTTCGTATATTGTTATAGATAAAATTTATTAATATAAAAGTTTTTTAATATTGACTTCAAATGTTTTGAGAAAATAGTCTTATATCTGAGTAATTTAATATACAAATATTTTGATTAAGTGATAGTATGTAAACCATGGAGGGGTTAAATGATCTGTATATAGACTTTAATTCAATTTATGATTAAATTACAGTATAACAGGATAGGGTAAATTTTTTACTAAAGCACGTAATCTGTAGTGCCATGATATTATAAAAACTATTTAATTTTACATAAATGTTTTCACTTAATTACAGATTTTATATTGAAAATTAAAACTCAGTAAAATCTTTTGCAATTATTTTAAACACGACATTTACATTACTTTCTAATCAGCTAATGATGTAAAAAAAGTTATACTGAGTGTATTACGATTAAATTCTTAAATATAAATATTATACGTTCTATTACCTATTATTTATCGTTCAAGGGAATATATTCACAGTATTGTCAGTCAGTATGAAACTAATTTTTTTAGTAAGACGTATGAAACTAATCTAAATACACAATATTCTTTTCAACTTAAAATACACAATAATTTTTGAAAGTATGCTGAATATGATAGAACAAATATAATCTATCAATAAGAATAAAATATACTCGAAGTGATATCAATTTGTTTTATCGATTAATAAAGATCACACCCATTAAACTTGTTTTTATAGTTTACAAATAAAAAAAATTAATAAATGATGAATCCAGTGCCATTATATACTAGAGTATCATGTCATCATCTAATAATAGTTGTCACACCAAATAAGATATATTGTAATTATTTACAATTAAAATATTCTTTTAAAGATAAATTTTTATATTCTACCCCAAAAAGGGAATATTTGTGTCCTTAAATATTTTTTTGATAAATATGTTATAAATCCTGATTATCTCTGCATTTTCCAAACTTTGATTACATTATTTACTTATAGTATGCTGATCAAATTATGCCGAGTTAAATATAATAAGGTGATTATTACAAATGGTAAAACTGCATCCTTTGTCTTTATTGTGAAAAATTTAAAAAGAAAAAAATGGTGAGAATAAATTATTTTGAAATTCTAAATTATATTAAAAAAATATTAAAGTAAAACTACGTATAATTTTAATGCTCAATATGACAACACAAGAAAATCCAATATAGAATCTAGAAAATCAGAAAATCCAATATAGAATCTAGAAAATAAGAAGTTGGGTGGAAGAGAAAGAGAAGTCTGTGATGAAGGTGGAGCACACAGCTTGAAAAGTTTGGTGAATGAATATTGAATTAGAGCATGGTCCTACAATAGAATTAACTGAATAACAATACCAGTGAGTAAACACAAAACACCGAATATCCTCTCATATATTCTTCAAAACACAAATCATTCTATATATACACAAACACCTCTTCCATTCCAGACTAAGAATTTCCACAGACCAGAAAATGCACCAAGAAGAAGCAACCCTCAAAAAACAACAATACCAAGCGTTGGAAGAAATCGGCCGAGGCAAATTCGCCACCGTCTTCCGCTGCTTCCACCGCTCCTCCAACCAATTCTACGCTCTCAAACTCATCAACCACCGCCTCCTCACCGACGCCACCGACCGCCACTGCCTCGAAGTGGAGGCCAAGGCCATGACCTTCCTCTCTCCCCACCCCAACATTCTCAAAATCATCGACGCCTTCCAAGACGCCCACACCTCCACCATCGTTCTCCAGCTCTGCCAGCCCCGCACCCTCTTCGACCGCATCGCCGACGGCCCTCTACCGGAGTCCCACGCCGCCTCCCTCACCAAACAGCTCCTCGAAGCCCTCACGCACTGCCACGCGCTCGGACTCGCCCACAGAGACATCAAACCCGAAAACCTCTTGTTCGACGAAGCCAACAACCTTAAACTCTCCGACTTCGGCTCCGCCGAGTGGTTCGGCGAGGGCCGGAGCATGCGTGGTGTGGTGGGCACCCCTTATTACGTGGCGCCGGAAGTGATCATGGGGAGAGACTACGACGAGAAAGTTGATGTTTGGAGCTGTGGGGTTATTCTTTATGCAATGTTGAGTGGCATTCCACCCTTCTATGGCGACTCTGCTGCTCAAATTTTTGAAGCTGTTTTAAGGGCTAATCTTAGGTTTCCTTCCACAGTTTTTAGGTCTGTGTCTGCTCAGGCTAAGGATCTTCTCAGGAAGATGATTTGTAGAGACCCCTCTCGACGTATCTCTGCGCACCAAGCATTGAGTATGTTTATTCCTTTCAAAAAAAAAAGTTACTATTTTTGTGTTAGGTTATTAATTAATTCATGTTTGATGTGTTGCAGGACATCCATGGATTTTGAGTGCTGATCTCTCTTGAAGAGTGCCACTTCCAACTATTTCATCCAATTTTGTACAAAATTATAGAGAAAACTTCACTTAAAGTAGTAGTTTAGCATAAACAAAAACTCTTGTAATGTAGATGAAAGCTTTCGTGGTTTTAATTAGTCCGTAAGATGTAAAGGAAAAAGATGAATCCAGATGTTTTTTCTTTTTTTTTTTTCTGTGTTGATATTTTAAATATTCTTTTTAATATATCTTAAAATGTCAAGATTAGTAGTGTATTATAAAAATATAGTAAATAAACAGTAAAAAAAATCCAACAGAGAATCCAAATTCAAAAATAGTTGTTTGAATTTTTCAGCATCATTTTACTAAAAAATAAATTAGTTTTAGCAAAAATTATTTTTTATATTTTTTAAAGGAAAAAATGAATAATTATGATAAATAGTATAAATGATAATAGAAAAAATTATGATAAAATAAATACTAGTGTTTAAAATGTAAATTCTATATTTAATATAAATAGATGTAAACGGAGTTTTACAACTAAATTTTTGTAAGATTTGATAGATTGAAAATAAGATAAATTTTTGATATATAAATAATATACATCACACCTTGTAAATCAAATTTATAAGGTTTAATTAAATCTAAAATTCACTTTTTAATTATTCATTTCCGTTTGAACTGTCCTGATACTCAACCATGTATAAGTTTAAAGAGCTTTTCAAGTATATATGGATGAAAACTATAAATATTTATCATCTTAATTACTAAAAAAAATATTAGTTGGATTGAAGGTTTCCGACTTTGGAGGAAATAAAACTTAAAAAATGTTTTATTATTTATATATTTTTTAATTTATCTATTTTCATGATATAACATCTCATGTTTACAATTCAACTAAATTAATTTAATGGGTTGACCTAATGGTTAAATATTGTGTATAATGATTAAATTCATTGCATTCACTTCACATATACTTTACGAGGATGTTGACGCCAAGATTAGATTCTGATCTGACTAATTTTCTTAGGAATCCGTGAAATATGCATTTCATATTATTTTAATTTGTTTGATAAATTTAATTTCTCTAGCACTAATAACAAATAAATATTCAAAAAACCTATATATCTCAGTAATTTGGTAACAATTATCCACTAAACGCATTTAACCTTTAGTATACTCTACATGAACAAATTTATAAATGTATAAACCATATTCATTTGTTTTTAAAAAATATTTGGGGTCACATATAATAATAGAAAAAAAAATATAGGAATAGATACATAAGACCAACTCTATTTATGAAAAAAAAAATGTGGTATTAATTTTTATCGTATTTATTTTTTACTTTCCTTATATTTCTTTCTTCGTTTTCTTTTATGATCGTAAACACTATTATAGTTTTTATTGCATGAAAAATAATAATTCATTCACAATAAATGGTTTGAAAGGATGAAGTATGCGATGACGTTCGAGAGAGAGAAGCACGTCTGAGAAGTTGGTTTTTTAGCGTTATACAAATAACGTGATACGTTCCTTCTCATTTCTGTGTAGAAAAATTCTTTCACCACAATAATGTCTCATTGAGTTTTTTGTTTTATTCAAATTCTTCATTTGACCATGGAAATTTAGCACCATTTTCGTTACGTGCTTTGTGAGGTGTGACTAAATCAAGGAAAAGCACGTCTACTTATGAGGCTTGGTTTTTGAAGTCATGTGATACGTTCCTTCTCCTTTCTTCACCACAACGTTTTGTTCGGTTTTTTTTTTTCCCCATGATTCTTCTTTTTTTTTTTTTTAAGTAAAAATGAGTCTATTTTGAACATGAAGTACCAAATTTTAAGTTGAAAATTAGGTTGAGGCTCACAAATCACATCCACATCGGGTCAACCTTTCATATTTCATTTCATATCTAATGATTAATAATAATAATAATAAGAATAAGAATAAGAATAAAAATATGAAAGGTATTTATATTATATTATTAGCGTAAAAAAGATTTTATTTTAAATATTTATATTATATTATAAGTTAATAATATATGTAAATTAATTAAATTAATATATAAAAAAAAATGAGAGTAATAAGAAGTATAGCGATTATTTCTAAAAAATCAGTTAATAACTATGTTATTAAAAAATCAGTTAATAATATTTTTATATATAAATATAGATTATTATTATTATTATTATTATTTTTGTATCATCAATAATTTTATATCGCTAAAAATTGAAGTTAAGATAATTTAAATGTATTTTTCTTCTCCAACCATATTAAATAAAATTTTGAGACTCCAATATAAGAAAAATGTTGATTAGTTATTAATTTATAACAAACTTTTGTGCTTTTAAAATTATTTGTTGTGAGCAATATTCGTTGCTAATCTAATAATTTAATGTTTTAAGTTGTTATAGTTATATTTTTACCAGTTTTATTTATTTATTTGAAACTTTTGAATTCTTTCTTTCTCAAAATGTTCTCTATAACTAAATTTACTTAATCACTTAAAATTCTTTTGTTCAAACTCCATTTATCAAAACCAATATGTAACGTCCCAATTTAATAAAATAATTCTAGTAAATAGAACTTCACATATTTATAGCACAAACTAGAACACCGACAGAAAGTATATAAGAATCGATCTTTATAATTATTCTTAATATACTGAAAAGGAAATTAAGGCACAAAATATATGTCATAACCAAAATCTAAACACAGATTAGATTAGACTGGAAATTTGCTCACAGAGCAAGAAACTTACAAAATAAAACAGTTCGACAAAAAGGTACTCAAAAAAGCATTAGTTACCTCGCCCAAAGCTCGACGTCTGCTCACACTAAGTATTTGGTGATCATTGCAAAAAGGAAAAGCTAAATAGAGAATACAAACATGAAGAGAAAGGGTAAGCTAATAGCAAGAAGAGAAAGAAATATATATATATATATATATATATATATATAACACTCAAAAGAATTGCAGAATAACGCACCAATTACACAAAGCTAAGTAATATCAACTAACACATCACACAGAATGACACTTTAGACTCAATTATCTGGATCTAGACATTGATGTATGATTCTCGGTAATTTTTGCACTTGTTGTGGCCTCTACTACCTGCAAAGTCATTGTCAATGAGTTTCACCCTACCACACAAGGTTAGTCCCTTTAACCATCATAAGAACCTAGGGGTTGTTCTTAAAGACAGGACTTCCTGTCCCTCTCACTACATGACTCATTCCACTCTACATGAGTCTTGAATGAACATTAGAGTATCAGGATAAACCTCCAATACTGACTCCTTACATCAATGAATACACTGCTAGTTAAATCAAATAGGATCTCCCCCATGGGATCTCCTATATTCTCACACAAGCATTTGAAAACACATATTAAAAACCATATAACATATGTCTCTCTAAAAATAACTAATTCTTGTGATTTTTATCCAATCCAACTTAACAACACATTATGCAAACCATTTGGGATTTTAGAAAAAAACCACTTTTATCTTCTCAAACTTCAAAGTGGTTTATAGATAATACCAAACTGAACAATTGCAACACTCAATATCTCTCATTCCAACTGCATTCTAAACTACCTAAAATTATCTAACCAAAAATACTCAAACATGAAATTCATCTCCATTCAATGCAATCATCAACCAAATATACTCAGCACATTCCAAAACAAAAATAAGTGCAATTCATTTCAAGAAAAAGGAGGAGTTATAGCTTCCCTTACCTGGACAAAGATTAATTCAGCAAAACGAGCTCCAACAGTAGAGTACCATGACACGACAACTACTTAAAGAGCTGACAACCAAGATCAAGAAAGGAACAGTGAAGCCATGACCACAAACAGAATCAGGCCAAAACTGCGAAACATATGCGAAAAGGAGAAGAGATGGAGAGAAAAACGAGTTTCCACTAGCATGGAAGGAGGGTTTCTCAGTTGCCCTAGCACAACTCCTACTTCAGAACTGGGAGGAAGAATGTGAACTACTTTTGAAAAAAATAAGACGATATGAAAGTGAGTGGCTGGAAAAAGAAGTTCTGAAGGTAACAAGTGGGCTGACTATGGGCCCTTACTCATTACTTAAAACAAGAATGGATCTTACACAATCAAAACATCAAAGTTGGTTAAAGTCCGGAATAGATTAACCTTTTCCCACTTTGTAACGTTAATCTCATATATATATTAAAACCCATTGTATGCTACTTCTATTCATTTCAATTTGTTGGTGATATTTTCCTTATTTCTTTCTAAAATACACATGCATTATTTTACTCTTACTTTACATCACACTCCAACTAGGTCACGCAGTGTTTCATACTTGAAGGAATCATGTGTTAATAAATAACCAAAATAAGTGGCGACGAATATTGGGCCTCGAGTATATACTAACAAGTTTTAGAAGATTAAATTTAGTATTAGCAAGTTGAGTTACTTAATTAAAGTAAGTGTACATCAAATGCAAACCCACCAATGTCCATCTGCAAAGCACGGTCCTTTCCATGTGCCACGTTGCTTATTAAAGTCATATTTTCATTAAACAACAACAAACAATAAGTTTGTGATGAATTATTAAAAAACAGATGTTACATCATCATGAATATTCAGGGGAAAGAGGGTCTTTCAGAATTCAATCATGGAGAATTATGAATAAGTAAGTTGGAGTATTAGGTTAAGATGAATGAAAGTCACTTTCATGTGTCTTTCTTTGGATTTTGTCGCCTAATGAAGATAATTAGTAATTGGTGATTGATGATGTTAATTACTATGACTTCTCAACCTAACCAATTAAACTGTGTGCTTTGGATTAGATGGTCGGCACATTTATACGTTTTCTACAGCCACATGTCTCTTAAATGACCACAATTTTTGTCTTCGGACCAAATAATTGTAACCTTTTCAGAGAAATAAAAGTATGGTGATGAAGTCGATATAAATTAATACACACAGCATATATTTTTATATTTTTTGCTCCACCAGAATATAGATTTTAATTCATTGCAACATACTATCTACCACTGATTTGCTTGAAGAGAGTGGAGCCACTGTCTGAGTTTCATCGTCAATGTTTTTTAGAATCTACTGTATTTAATGGGACTAGTGCAGATGGTTATCACTTTTACAAGAGCTTGTTTATAATTGCTTAAACATTGATTTTTAATACGATTTCTTTAAAAGAATATAGGTTACTATTTATTTTATCCCATTCTTTAAGAATATAGGTTACTATTTATTTTATCCCTTTCTTTATATATTACGTTTGAGGTTTCTTATGAAGACATAGGAAAATTATCATATTGAGAACAAGTTCATATAAAATATTAGGAAATCTTTAAACAATAAAATTATAAAATTTCTTATTTATATATTGGTCTTTCTACTCATTTTTAAATTTCTAACAATCTTTTTTTTTTCAAATGTAACTCTTTCTATATTAGAATATCTCCTTCTCAAGCACAGATATGTATTACTATTCTACAATAGTACATATTCTTCTAAAATGAAAAACTTTTGATGCAAAGACCTTCAAATTTTAGAATTTTTAACTTATTTTATACCATATTCATTCAAATCAGTCACTAAAATGAACCAAATATCATTATGAAATGTTTCCGAGAAGAGATATGATAAGATTTGATAACCAATGAATCTTTACCAAATTCATATAAAAAAAAAAAAAAAAAACATCATTTAAAAAAAAAAAAAAATTAATTTATGAATTTTTCACTTATATATTGATCATACTCACTTTTATAATATGTGAAACTTTCGACTCATCTTCGATTCTCCCTATTATCCTCAAAAGAATTGTTCTATCACAAATTTAAAATAACATTAAACAAACGTAATTTTTACTGTTATTCCTGCTATTTTTACTGAATCTCAAGTCTTTTAAACACTTGTAATAGATAAGAGAAAAACAATCGTAAGAATCATATTAGAAATAAATATTATTTTACTCATAAATCTTCAAATTAGAGTGATAATCTACAGTTACTCCATGAATATAATTAAAAATTATAACTAACCCTATTTTAGACAGATATAAGATTTTTAATAGTCAAGAAAGGAACGTAATATCGTAAAAGTTTGAAGTTTGAGACTAAAAAGCACAAAAACTCGAAGACTATGTTCGATAGATTCCAAGAGAACGAATTTATATTTCAACAGTAAGCAGATATCGAAAAAATAAACTAGATTCACTTTTCCCCATAATAGCCCATTTTCCTTCACAAAACCTGTACGGAACCATAAAACTTCAAATCAGACTCCGTTCTACACAGGCTGAACAAGGGAAACCAATGCCTCAAAATAAATTTCAGGAAAAATCAAGTAAAACGAAAGTGATCCCAATCCAAACTACAATTCTCACACACACAAAAGACAATAAAAACGAGAAACAAAGAGATTAGACTACATTCTGTTTTACCAGCCTCAACTGGCATCCATATATGCCAACCGTATAAAGCATTTATAAATGGTTCTCAGCAACAGATGCGAATGCATCCATCTACGCTTGAGAAGCTTACAGTTAAGAAAATATACCAGCTATTAGTATACAACGAAAACAAACAGATTATGGCTTTCCATCTTGAAATGCAAATTTGTACCGATAAAAAACAATTGTTTACATGGTTCATAATGGTGTTTCCCTTTAATTTTACAATTCCAAAATATTATAGACGAAAGGAACCCGACTTTCCCTTGCAACCAAAAGGAGTTTAAGCCCAAGCTAACCCGAAGTGGCAGGCAGCAAACTTTTTGCAAAATTTCATTTCATGCTTTCGCTCCCAGGAAGGACTGCGTTAAATAATAGAAAAAATTAGAATATATTGGAGAATGAGTAAGTGTGAAAACATAAAATAGAGAGCCTGAACACTATTCAGTGCAGTGCTAAGTGATGTGATATCATCGCTTGAATTGAGTGTCAGATTAGGGACATTACAGTTTAGCTAGTTTTGGTCAAACACAAGGTGTCCCCACACGGGCACACCCTTTGTTTTCACTGGCAAATTCAATTTTTCAATTGCTTCTTATAGCAGGGTTAGCACGTGAAATAAGATCATTCTAATTATCATAATCATGTTGAAAATGACTGAATCCATGGAAATCCCACATAATTAATCCAAATGAACTCTAGGAAGAAAATACCACAACATAACCTAGACAGTGGTGAATGTGTCCTCCAACGAGCCACTCACCTCTTCCAAGCACAACCACCCCATCTCAGTTTTATATAATCATGACAAGTGCCTATTTCGTGCATTACTTTTTGAAGTTTCAAAATTAAATTTTCAGTAAGATATAAATGCCCACCAGTGGGTAAAAAAATGCCAAATCACTACAGAGACTGATAGTCTGAAATATCTAAATTTGCACGAAAGGGTTATACGTCACAAGCATTAGAAGATGTGTACCTACTGGAGCCATGCAAACATTGTCAGCCAATATTCTATAAACTTCCTACCTTTACACCTGCTGGGGAGTTTCCAGGCTTAGCAGTGGTTGTACTTCCAAAATTGAGCTTTGGTTTTTTATCAGCTGGTTTTAATATTTGGAAAGAGCACATCAGTGTCTCGTCAACACTCATCATAGCACCGGCATTGTCAAACTCCCCACAATAATTAGGTGCTGAAAATATTGTTACAAGCTGTCGATTAGCAAAGAACTCGTATCCATCTTCCACAACCTGGTAAGAAAATGCCGAAAACAAAAACAATTTATTTTCAAATAGCACAGTTGATTGAGACCTACTATCCCGGAATCTAAACATGAAAGGAATGTAAAGTACAAAGCATCAGATGCTAAAGCTAATGCATGGCACTTGAAGCAGTTTAGGCCCATGCATAAAGTTGTCACATATACAAGGGAAAAATTAATTCCCAGTTTAACAAAATTAAGTATTTGTAGTAATGCTAAGAGATAGATTACAATGGCTGGACAAAAGAAGCTAATTTCACAGTCATTTTAATCATTGAAATACAAATGGATATACAAACTCAATCCTGAAGATCTGGTGGTAACACATTAAGTACCAAAGGCAGAAGTATAACCTGATGTGCACGACAAACAAGATCAAGATCATGTTTCTGAAGAAACTCTGAGACCTTATCAGCACCAAATGTATATGAAACTCCTCTATCATTCATTCCCCATTCTTGAACTTCTTTGCTTGGGTCAGACCAAAGGAGATCACAAAGCAAACCTGTATCAGGAACATCTGTGGGCCGCTGTATATTTCTAATCTGATCCAAATTAAGTAAGTCAGGAGAAAGTCCTCCGTGCATACATAAAATCTTTTCATCAACAAGGGCTGCCACGGGCAGGCAGTTGAAGCACTCTGTAAATGTCTTCCATAACCTTACATTGAACCTTCTCTTGCACTCATCATAAAATCCATATATCCGGTTTATAGAAGCACATTCATGGTTTCCCCGTAACAGGAAAAAGTTCTCAGGATATTTTATTTTATAAGCAAGGAGAAGGCAAATTGTTTCTAAACTCTGCTTCCCTCGATCCACGTAATCCCCCAAAAATAAGTAGTTGGCTTCAGGAGGTAATCCACCGTACTCAAAAAGCCTCAAGAGATCAGAATATTGGCCATGTACATCACCTGAAACATCAATATAAGGATATGAATAAAACTTCAAGAACATGATTTTTTTTTTGTGTGTACAGCAATAGAGTATTGCATGACTAACATCATCAGTGAGTATAAATGTGTAATATGTGGATATGAATATGAATTATACTAAAATAAATCCATATACCACACAATAAGCACTGATTGACTTTAGATATAAAACAATTCATGTGCTTTCACTAGACAGATCCTCTATGACAATGTGATCTAGAGTTCAATCCTTACTGCTCTCATTCTTTAAAATATAACTACAAATTCAGAAGCAAACAACAATGTCGTGTGGGAATAAATACATAAAAAATTATCGCAAGATTTGATATTGCAGTATAGGTGAACTAAACCAGCATGAAATATATTGCTAGGTCAAGTCCAGTGATTTTAACAGAGAGACGATTTCACATGCCTTTTTCTTCTAAATCGATCAAATTTTTGTTTTACCCAAGAAAATCAATAAACAAACAATACGACTTATCACAAATGAGTGATTGCAGTCCAGAAAAAATCTTGTCAGTAAGAGTAAAAAAGATAACCCCTAACCAAATAATCATGAAAAGTAATGATGAACGAAAATTAATTAACAACGTGTTCATTTCAAAAGAGAGCTCCCATGTTTGGTTTGGTACAAGAGCAGGAAATAGAGAATAAGAAAATCTTTCCATGTTCAATTCCTTCCTAAGGGAATGGGAGGGAAAGTATGGATTATATACAGTTGTACCCACATAAATGAAAAGAGCGGAGACTAAAAAAATTATAATAGCAGGAAAATATAATCCGTCCCAAAGTTTCCCGGCCCACCAATTTTTTTAACCAAACAAGGTATGATTAAAAAAATTCCTCTCATCCACTTCTCTTAAACCAAAAACACCTTAAAAATAGGGAAGTAAATTGAAGCATGCCCAACACTCACTGAAAACCCATACTTCACTTCCCAAGGCTCAATTATATGGTGAAATGTTCTCAAAACTCTCAAGTGTCTCCCATACATAAATTCTATACGACGTGTGCAGATTTTATTTGACTTCATAGATTCATCAATGTTCAAGGGTTCCTTACACATATTCACTCCAACACACAGATTAATCAAGAACTAACGCACACTTTTTTATTCTACTGCAGGGAATCTCATTCCACGCATATTCAAAAAAAAAAAAATACACTTCAGTACCAGTCCAATCAACTCAGGATTCTCTACAGACCATATTTTCAGTCAGAGAAAGATAAATAAGAACAGAAAAAAAAAAAAAAAAAAAAAAAAAAAAAAAAAAAAAAAAGTGGCTCCCACTATTTCAAATACAATCTGTACATGCAGTCCAAACATTAAGCAAGCAATCCCTACTAATCCAGTTCAAAACACACTCGTCAGCAGACATGCAAATCATAAAAACACGACGAAACACGCAATTCAAAGCACTCGGATCATGTCAAAACCTTCAAAATTCAGAGTAATCGTTAGTGCTCCAGGTTTGAATTTGACGGAATTTGACGGAATTTGACGAAATTAGACAGAGCTAGCGAGGGAAATAAAAAAAAAAAAAAAAAAAAACTGAAATAGGGCGAAAAAGAAAAAGTAATTGACCACAAATCTTAATAGGCGCTTCGAGCTCCAATAAATTAGGTTGTTGCAGGAAAATGTCTCTGGAAACGACGCAGAGTTGACGGATCTCGGACTCCGACAGCTGGACCTGCTTCCCGGGTCGGGTACGGACTTCGAGGAGACGATTGATTATGTCATCCAAAAGCGATTGCTCCATTCTCTTCTTCTTCCTCCAAAGTCAACGTCTCAATTCGATGCGATGATGCGAAGAAGAAGAAGAACTGCAGCAGGAGTTTGAGTTGAAGGAGTGAGCGAATAACATGCCTCAACTCAACACCGCAATCGTCGAGTGCTCGGAGTTGCCGTCGTTTTGAGCGCAGGGGTTGTCGTTTTGCAGCCCCTCAGGATTTTCCGCATTCCTTTCCGAGAAAAGGAGAGGGTTTCGCTTTCTTCCTTTCTTTTATTCAATACCAAAAAAATACCAAAATCATAATTCCCTTCTTCCACAGACTCACCCTTCGCCTCAGTGACTGCCAGAGCGTTATGTCGTTTTTTATTTTATTTATTTATTTATTTCTTTCTTTTCTTTTCTTCCATACCAAAAATCTCGTTTTTGAATTCGGCTTCACTCATTTTGTGTGTAACTTACGAGTTTAATGTTAGTAAAATATCTTTAAATATATGATTCCCACAAATATAGGCCCAACTCGATATTTATTCCTTCATTCCGTTGGTTTCATCTTGTAACTCCATGGATAAATATATAAAGTAAAAAAAATTATATGTTATTTTCTTTTGTCATTGTTGATTTTTTTTTTCTCCCTCTATCATAAGTTATTTTGATTCTCATTAAAAATTCTTAAATTATGTAATCGGTATTGAAAGAATAATTTTGAAAGTCAAATAAACTTTCAGATTATAGAATTTTAAAATAAACTTTGAATTGTATAATTTAAAAGTTTTTTAATAAATAAAGTACATCCAAAATATAAAATTTAAAAGTCAAATTGTCATAAACAAAAGAGGTATTTAGATTTTTAAATTTATCGGGTTCAGAAGAAAATTATTGGGTGCAAAAAATAAATCTCCCAATTAGATAGTTGGACTTCGGGTCTTGAATAAGAGTTCTGATCACTTTTTATGATTAAATCAAACCATGGTGTTATTATAATAGAATTGTAGGGAACTTAATGACCGATTAACAAAGTGTTAAAAAATTATGAAAAATTATATTTATTATTCTTCCATCATGTTTATTTATCCCATCCCAGATAGTTTTAGAAAATGTCAAGATACTAATATTATATATTTTTTAAATGAGAATAACAAAACACAGTTAAAGCAAGAGTTTTAATCACTCGCCATTTAAGAGGATGAAATTTATAAAAAGAAAATAATATTTATTTTTACCATTAGTGAATTCTTTTCATAAATTTATCAAAATGGGTAAGTTTTTTTTAGGTATATGGATAAGTCGTGTATACATTACATTGTTTCATTATGTTAAAATTGTGTATGTACGACACAATTTCAAATAAAATGAATTCTTGTATAACACGGTTTTTTTTTTCAATTGAAATTTAAGTCATTTTATGAAAACAAAATTTAAATGTAAAGTGTGATTTGAGTTGAAGTTATGACATGTGTACAACTTTAATTCAAATCACATTATACTATAATTTGACATGTCTTTAGTTCAAATTAAGAAAGAAAGAAAGTGAAATTAAAGTTGTGATTGGTCTACACGATTTTTTTCTCTTGCACAAACTTCACTTTAAAGTTATTTAATGTATAAACAACTTTTTTTCCAGTAAAATTGTATTGTACAAACACAACTTACCCATTTATATATTTTTTTTAAAAAAAATTATCAATTTCAATAATTTAATGAAAAAATTGCAATAATAATAATTCACCTAAAACCTACGTACAAATGCAATTTATGAATCAGCCAATCCAATCATCCAATCACAATAACTATCACGTATATTCTAAACTTTTAGTGGTTGAATATATTATTAATTACAGATAAACTTGAAGATCAATAATTGCCAACTAGGACAGTCTTTTGTCTCATCTGAAAATCATGTAAATAGATGTTCTTCATTAGTCTTGCAGCATTTAATTTAAGAATTAAATATATTTTTTATTTTTAAATAATTATCAGAAAATGGACTTTTATTTAAACTAAATTATAACGTATTTATTTTTAATCAGTATGTGAATTACACAATTTTCCTAAAATATAGAAATAAAATGCTTTATAGTTTAATTAAGAGTGAAATGTAATTTTTTTATAATAATTTGAACACAAAAAAACACATTTAATTCTTAATTTAATTTGTTGAACATTCTTAATTAATTTAAAAATTAAATGATTAATATAATAAATACTTCTGCATACGAATCGTTCCCATTTTATCAACATTATGAAAATAATCTAAACTACCGTACACGACATTCCTTATATTTTTTTCTTTCAAAATTAAATGTATATATGCTTTCACGTATAAATAAGATCTATAATTATCTGCATGGGTTTTACTAAGTTTGAGTTGTATCCATCTTGACATCATCCTATTAGTTATAACTCAAAATTAAAATTCACTTGTTCCATTTATTTATTTATTTATTTTAGTTTGATATTTTTTGGATAATGTAAATTGTGTTAGGTATTTGTTTTAAATTGGAAGAGTCTAAATTTCAATTATTGAAGTTTGCAGTGTTAAACAGTTATGTTGTAACAGTTGCACATCCTAAGATAAAACAAAAAACAGAGAAAAGGATTTTATTTATTTATTCATATTAGAGGAACCCATGACCCATGACGGTGGAAAGAGAAGGGGTTGACTAAGAAGCATTCATATCCAGCGAGAGACTAAGAAGATGTTCCAAATACTCTGTTCCTAAGTCCTCCAACACCACCACATTTTGGGAAACCCCTGCTTCGTCCTGCACCTTCTTCTTCAGCTTGTTCCGCTCCCATTTTCTATTAATGGAGTGTCTCTTTTTCAACTCCAGAACAGGGGAACACCCTTCGTCAAAACCATACTCCATTTTCCGGAGCGACTGCCAAACCATCTCAGCTGGGAAATTGAGCACTGCCATGGAGCCTCGCATGGCCAACGCAGCCTGGTCGTAAGCCAGAGCAGCAGCCTCGGCAGTGTCGAAGGTTCCCAACCAAACCCTCACTCCGTTCCTCGTGGAGTCCCTTATCTCCGCCGCGTACTTCCCCCACGGCCTCCGCCGAACCCCTCTGTACGAAATCGAAACCTCTGCTTCGGCAACGGCAACGGCAACACTTGAACCATGAGACACCGGAGATAACGATAACGATGATGTTGTTGTGTCGGCAGCAGCCTGAGCGAGAACTTCGTAAAGCGGCATTTCTTGAGAGTCGTTTTCGTTGAAAGGAAGGGAGTAGTGGGTGTGACAGAATGAGGAACTCATATTTGTTTGGAATGGGTGTGAGGAATATGGTTGGTTAGTTATATAGGGGAAAGGGAAAATGGTGATTTGATTTTTGATGACACTTGGAAGTGCAGTAAATTGGGGGAAGATATGGTGTGGTGGTTAATGGGACCCAAGTTAAGGAGATGAGGGTGATGGGTAGACATGAGTCAAAGAAACTTGTGGGGGCGGCCACACTCTGGTGGGGTTCTGTTCCTTCAACACATACGTTGTATGACATCAAATCTCTTTCCATGTCTGCCACTACCTTCCTCTTTCTCTCTTCTCTTCTCTTCTCGGATCACTGCTATTCTTGGCCATACACAAAAACTTGCTACCTCGTAAGTCATGCACAACAGTACTGTTGTACAAATAGGCCTCAAGTTCAATTTCGTTATCAATCTTGTTATAAATCTTGAGTTAACTCAAATTATAAAAGTTGATGGAAGTTAATATTCAAGTAAAAGACTGTTAATGCACAATCCAAAACATTAGATGAAACTTCAGCTTAGAGTGACATTATGCTATTACAGCAAAAAGAATAATGTTATCTATGATTTTTCTTAAGTTAAATTATTCCATTTCAAACTCGTGTTAACATATTAGGTATAATTATTAGAGTTGTAAATTTTATCTGTGAGGTATGTCTCAATTTTAACTTATTCTTAAAATAAGTATTATTTTCTTGGATTACTAAATGAAAAGGTTGAAAACATCTTACAACAAAACAAACAAGACTTTAATTTTCTCTTAAATATTTTTTAGAATTGCATCAAGTCTTTAAAGTATTTTAAATTGTAAATTGATTTTTCAATATTTTACAAAAGTTATTAATTGGTCCTTAATTGACTTTTAATATTTGCAACTTAATCCAAAGGTTAAGGTTCAATCCAATATGTCTAATTAGGTCGGTCTAACATAATTTGAGTCCAACTCAACTTAACATTGTCAAACGAGGGTCTCACCCTGGGAAACATAACTTAAGCCTAAATTAACATGGCCTGATATGGACTAGGTTCAACATGAACTCGACTCGACTTGATCTCATGTGATCTAACTCAACTTGACTCGACATGAGATCAATTATACTCTACATGATGTGGGTTTGACCCATTGGATCCAACACAACTAAACTTGATGTAGGTCTGACTTGGCTCATCCCAACCAGAGCTAGACTTGACTTCGCCCAACATGGATCAAACTTGACTTAACCTAATATGGACTCAATTTGAGATGGACCTAACTCAATTGAGCTCAAGGTAAACATGAATCGACTCGTCTTAAGTGGACTTGACTTGACTTGGTTGTGCGCCAACGTCAACTCAAATCTACTTGGTTTCACATGGACCAAACTTGACTCAAACTGATGTGAGCTTGGCTAGAATAAGCTTGACATGGGCCCAACTTTACCTGTCCTGATGTGAACCCTACTTGACTCAGCTTGAGGTCTACCCAACTCGACACTAAATGATGGTTGTCTCATTCAATTCATCTTATTCATCCCGACTAAGGTCCAACGCGACTCGTCATGACATGGGTCTGACTCAACTTAGTATGATGTGGCTCAATTCAACTCAACACAACTTGGAGTCTATCAACCCCGACTTAACTTGTACCCTGTCTGACTAGGATCCAACCCAATCTTGTCCATTTTAATCTAAGATCGACTCAAACATACTTAATTTTTATCTAACTTAACTTGATCTAGGTGTCACCCAATTTGGTTTGAAATGAGCATTCTCAAGCTAGCATAATTTACTTGAAATCAGATTTACTCATATTGAGTTTTAATTTAGATTGAAACTATTTTAAGCAATTTTTTTTTCATGTTTAGATAATGTTCATAGAGATCTTTGTTAACATTTTGACATTGTAAATTGTTTCTTCCACTAACATTTTGACGATTGAGCTCTTTTCATAACTGAAGCATAATATAAACTTTTTGTCTCGATTTTCTACCTTGATTTTCAATCGAGACAGAAAGACTATCATTTTTTATCTTGTCCTAATATGGGTATAGAGCCAAAGACAAATAGTCAAAAAAACCGTGACAAAAACCATTACACTGGTGAAACAACCTAGAATTCAATTTGTGAATCCAACTATGTTTTTACTCATATTTTCGTTCCTCCTTTTATTGCTCTCCTTTTTTTATTTCAAACTAATCAAATTAGGTAATTTTCAAGACGATATTTGTTTATTTTCTCTTTCCTTCTTAAAATAAAAAACACATTAAAAGGAGTAGCTAAAGCTAAAGGAAATATTTTTTTTTACTCAAATAGCATATATAGATTGAAAAAATATCTATGTATTATATTGTACCAAACATTTATATAGATTGTACATTTTTATTTTCAGGCCAAAATTCAGTAATTTTAACTTAGAAAATTAGAAATTTAAAATATGTTTTCTTTTTAATCATAGAAAAAAGGAAAAATAGATTTTTTTAAAAATAAATTAAAAAATAACACATTTCAAAATTCAATTCTTCAAAAACCAAAATCTAACATAAAAAAAAAAATCATACTTTCTATATAATATTTGACACAATATGCAATAGGGAAATTTTAAATCCAAAATAAAAAAAAATCTCAGAGAAAAAGAGAACACAACAATGAAGAAGAAACTAGTCTCATCGTGTATTACTATATTATAGCTTCCAATAAATACTTGAAGGCTCTTTTTCCTCATATATCATGTGATTTTGACTATTATCTAGTAATATACGTGGTTGAATCATGGTTGAATCTATTACACACATTTTTTCTACACTAATTTCATATCTTCTCCAACCTCTCTTTCCATTTAGTGGGAATGCTTTTACAAACATTACCCTTTTCATCTATAAAATTTAGTTTCATTTCTTATTTTTAAAACCCTTAATTTTCATTTTTACTTTTCGATAACTATCATTATAAACAACGTAGAATTAACAAAAAAATGTTGCTAAATGCAAATAGGAATAAATTTCAACAAAGTTAGAGTGTCATCAAAAGGCAATCTTACACTAAAAACAAAAGAGAAAGAAACAGAAATAAATAAAACTGCAAATGGTCCATTCTTTCTTTGAGATTATCCAGAACAATGCATGAACCTGTTACAATTGTTGACAATCGCTGCTGAAAGGTTTCAATCAATTTTAGTTAATTGATTTAACGTAACAGGATGTTGATGCAGAAATTGTAGTTTCTTTGGGACCAAAACACAATTTCACCTTTTTTTTTTTCAACCTCAGTTCTTCGAAGTTGGTGTGCATAACGTAGTGCATGTTAATCTGTAAGAAGATCTGGGATTTTAAATGAATATGGAAGAAATGTGGATAATAACGAAGAATGAAAATATTGAAAAAAAAAAGAGGTGATAGGGGGAATGAACGACAAAGAATTGATGAAGACGATGAACATGGTTGTTTTCTGCATGCTGGGTCAAAGTTATATAGTTTGTGATTTATGGTTTTGTTTGTGTGGGGTTGCAAACACACGTGCATCAGAAAAAGACAAGGCATAGTTAATTATAGTACACTGTTTCTTCTGCAATCATTAAGTAATTAAAAACTAAAAAAAATGTAAGTGGCTAATACAAAAATGAGAAGAGCTTTCGAACTTGTTTTACTTAAACGTTGAAGGTTGAAGTTGGAAAGAGAAATCCTAATACGACGCCGCTGCTTACTGATATTTTACGAATCTAAAATATGTTCTTATATGGCTCGAAAATATGAATATATATGTTATAAAACAATAGCAATGTAATACAATTAAAAGTAATACGTTTTATTATATTAAGAAATACTGTAAGTTTACGAAATTTAAAAAACATTAAATATGCTTTTAATTCTTAAATTTAAACGTAAAATTAAAATTTATATTTGTATCTAATTTTGATTTGGTTCCTAAATTTTGATTTGGTCTTCAAATCAAAAAATAAATACATATAATTTTTTTAATCTAATGACATTAATATATTTATGTTAAATTAATTTTAAACTATCATTTAAATTAAAATATGTTAAATGATATAAACAACTTAAATATAAATAATTTAATATTAATCTAAAATGTTATTGATATGTCTAAAAACATTTAAGTTAATTGACTTATACATATGAATGTTTAAAATTTGAAACGAAATTGTATGGAATATAAAAAAGAAATCCAATTTTAGGACAAAATAAAAAATAAAAATATATTTAATCAATTTAAAAAATACCATTTTTTTAACAGTTTACTCATATTATTGTCTGTTATTTCATTTACTTCAAAAAAATAATGTTTATATATAAGGTAATTCCTCATAGAAAGTATTATATATATATATATATATATATATATATATATATATATATATATATATATAATATGAATACTGAGTTTATTTGTTTTTTTAACCCTTATACATGTTTGGAAAAACATAGAAATGTCTTTTCTAATAACTTAAGTTTTCAAATGTTTCTTAAAAAAAAATTGTTTAAAAGACAACGTATTATTGTTAATGTTCCCGAGTTAACAATTAAATTATTTGAACAAAATTTGAAGATTAATTACGTTTCTAAATTTTAAATTTGATATCGAACAACAATTGGAATTGCTAGTGTTTTTTAAAAACTTTTCTTTCGTTCCATTAACTTGTGTACAAAAAAAAAAGCAATCATTATATATATTATGAATATGTATCTTTCTTTGTTTGTATTTTGTCTAAAAAAATGAAAGATTAATTCATAATTTCAGTGTGCTGCTAATACTGACTTCACCTTTCGAAAAAGATGGTCATCGTTTCTTTGTTACAGTCAAATATCAATCGACAGGGAAAGGATGCAATAATTGTGTTTATAAAATATTAGGAAATATTCTCTAAGAAAACAAATAGCTTTCATTCCGAAGGATTGTAAATCATGTATGGGAAACTGATTTTTTAATAACTAAAACTATTTATTTAGAAGATGGCATTTTTTTCGGTTGTAAAAAAAATTTGTTAAAATTTAGTTCTAAAAAAAAATATTATTGTATGACCTCGTCTCTAAACTTCTTTTTCATCTTCACAATGTTAGACATCCGATTAATCTCAATTATTTTTATTTTTAAATATGGTTCGTTTGGAACTTCTTGGAATTTCAAAAGTAGCCAAACCACTCAAATTATGAGTATTTTATAACGTTTAAACAATATCCAATTATGACAAAAGAATTATCAATTAAGTTAATAGTTTGCCGTACGGTGAAGGTCATGCTTCAAATAAGTTAAATATATTTTTCATTTTTAAATTATTTTCAAAAATTATATTATCCCTATGTGTGTATATATATATATATATATATATATATATATATATTAGTAAAAATAAATATATTTAAGGAATAATGAGGTTACTCCAATACATGAAAAAAAAATGTAGAAAAAAACTATAACAAATGCTGCCTATTTTATTTATTTATTTTACGAAAGTCATAAAATATGTAAAACTCTTTGCCAAAAAAAAAAATTACATGATATTTTACTAGGAAAAGTAATATTTTATATAACTTTTGAAATTTAAGATTGAAAGCATTTTGAAACTTTGTTAGCAGCCAATGGAAGCCCTGTTTCAGGACCATTGTCTACCATTAATGGAATGGAACGAACACACAGAATACTAAATACTAAACACTTGATTTTAATTCTTTTCTTAGAGTCGTCAATTGGGTGAGAAATCTCGAGTGAATTCGATCGTCATGAGTTCAGGTTAGGCTAAATTTTTTTTATAATTTTTAATATGAATTAATTTTTGATTTGACCTGCCAAAAATTCAGTTCATCCTGATTGAATCCGTAATGTGGGATTGGTTTGTATTTGGAGTTAAACATTCTTTTGGATTGTATTTAGATTGTATTAAAGTTTATTTAGATTTTAATCACAATTATAATTTAGTTCTTTTGGGACAAAAGAAAAAAAAATGTTTTAAATTAAGTGAGTCAGTGAATCAATCCGTTTAATTCACAAACTCATGGTGAATCAGAACAAGTTTAAAATATTTTAGCTCGCTAATAAATAAATCAGGTTAGATTAACTCACTAAATAACTAATCCATAATGGACTAGACGGGTGAGCTTGAAGCCTATTTTAACATCTTTACTTTTTTATTTATTTATTTTACGAGAGTGATAAAATATGTAAAACTAATAGAATGGAATGGAACCCTTTTAATAGTAAGGAAAATGTAATTCTTTTTTCCATCAAACAAGTGTGAAAGAGAAAGCAGTATACTTCAAAAGTAATTAATAGTTGGAAACAACATTCAATAACACATAAAATTTCTTTCTTAATTTCACTTTAATTGCCCACCAAAGCTTCATTTTTTTCCATTCGCCTTCTCATCTTCTGCTGATTCTTTTCCAGTACTCGGATCTTCTATCATAACTTCTCTGGCCTTTTCCTCTGTCTTCAATATCACCACTTCCTTCGTGGTCTCAACAATAACAGCACCATCAGTTGTTGTTGCTTCTGGGACTGGAACCTCAATACCTGGTTTTCCTGGGATTGTTTCCTCAATCTTGGTCTTCTCGGCTGTTTCAGTTTCTTTAAATGTTTTTGGAACCTGTGCATCCTGCATGATCCGATTTCAGTTCAAAAAGTTTTCTAATCAAATTCATTTTTAAACCTAATTCAATCCTACAAAACTTTAACTTTAATTAAACACAGATCGATAGGGGTAGAAGAGAATATCCAAAAAAGTTCATTAGAATAGAGATTCAAACGTAACTCTGATACCATGTTAGAAATGAGTTTTAAGCTTAACTCAATTCTACAAAACCAATTGGTAAGGTGAAGTTTGCATCTCACTTATAAATTGTCTTATCTTTAGTCGATGTGGGACTTCCAACAAAATTATCTCTATCTTATATATAAGTGTGACTTCCAACAACATAATCAGACATGAACTCAATTACACAAATACATATGGATTATGGGATCAGTAGCACGTCAGAAACAAAAAAAAAAATCTGGTTTTGACGAGTTGATTAAGCTCTGAGTTGAGCAATGAATCTCAGAACAAAAATAAAAATGTAATCTCCTAGATGCATGAAGGATTGTGGGTTAATTACCTGAACGGTGGCCATTGGAATAATGCAGAGAGTATTATATAGGAAGAGAAGCTAAGCGAGTGTAGTTGTGAGGAGCATGTGAAAGTGAGAGAGGTATTTATAGTGATTTAAAAGGTTCAAAGATCAACCCTGGAATAATCTTTCTTCAGACACACTCCATTTCACAGGAGGACGTTACTTTTTCTCCTCCTAATTAAAGAACATTGAAGAAATAAAAAAGAAGAAAACATAGAATTATGTGATGCTTTTTTCCCGAAGATCTTGGTACTTGAATGAAATGAAATTAGTGGCAGTGGATATAATTGTTGAGCAAGCAATTGCTTGTTTACCCTAATTGTCGTAAAATCAGGTGCTTTTACTGTTATGGTGAATATGTGTTTAGAAACTCTAAGGTTCGTAGATTGGCTTTTGCCAAAGAAAGTGGGCATGGAGGGAGAGACAAGTGTGGGACCTTAACGACCGACGTCCTTAAAATCTTTATGATATGTTTGTTTCTTGGGAGGTAAACTTAAGAAATGAACAATGAAAACGTTATTTGACATTTAGATGCAGATAAAAAGTATAATAAAAAGTAAAATTTTGTATTTGTAAAAATAAAAATAAAAAACAGAGTCAAATGGGAAGTAAAAAAATTTTGAATGTGAGAATACTATTGCCCAATTAATTAAAACACAACAAATTTAGAGAAAATAGGATGTTGCATGACCTAAAATGAAATAAAATTGTCTATAAATTTCTTGCTATAATATGTAAAGAAATCCAATTATAAGTAGGGATGATAAAGGAGATAAACCCAATCTATTTTGGTCTGTCTTCTGTTTTGGTCCGTCCAACAGTTCAAAAATGGGTTTACTTTCTTGACCTGTGGACCCATGGACTTGCCCAGATTTATGATGAGCAAAACAAAAACTTCTTTATTTTTTCATAATAATTGATATTCATTTCCTATCGAAATAATTTCAATTAGTCTAACTAATCAAAGACAATAAACAATAGCAACCAAGATTATAAGATTATAACTAAAGTACAATAGCAACATGTCACGTTACAAGATATGTACAAATCTGTTAACCTAAAAATGCATAAAAAGATATTCCATATTTGAGAACTAAAATTATTATCTTATATACAATGATTATATTAATACTACTACTACTACTACTAATAATAATAATAATAATAAAAGGAACTTACAAAAACAGCGTAATGAATTGTGTAGAGATTGAAAAAGAAGAATATTTAATTTTGTAACTGGACCAATGAGCCAGTCCGCCCCACCCGCCTTTAACCCGCAGGCTGCGGGCCAACGGGTTCAACATCCCAATCCGTCCCGCTTGAAGTAGAAAAACAAAAATTAATACTAAATATTTCAAAACAGAATTTTAAAAAACTATTATAATATTAAAAAAAAATTATCGATTGTGAGCAGATTTAATATGATAAGAAATTTGATGATTGAACTTTAGTTCTTTTTAATGGTATTGTATTTTTTACTTTTCTTTTATTTATATATTTACTTAATTTTTTCATCATAGATATGTTTTGCTTATGTATAGATAATGTATTTTTATCATGATTTAGTATGATACTATATGCCTAACATGAACTTATTGAAAATTAATTGCAGTTAATCGTTCATGTTTTTAGTGTTTAAACAAACACAAAATCGGTAAAACAAAAAAGGTAATCAATTGGCCTTAGGTTTAAATAAAATGTAACAAAATATTCATTTTACATTATAATATAATAAATAATTAAAATAATAAAGTTATAATGATAAAGAAAATAAATATTTTAAAATTTTAAAATTTTACTATTTAACAATTAATTGTATGAAAACTTCTAAAATTCAATCAGTTAATTTTAAATTAGTTTATTATATTTTAATTATTACAAATTGGAATGTAAAAAAAGTTATAGGCGTTATTCAAAATTAATTATTTGAAAATTTTAATTTTTACGATTATTTTTTATTTCATAAAATAATTATTTCCTAATTAGAATATTTTTTAATTTTTATTCATACTTATTATTAAATTTTAGCTAAAGGTATTTTGATTCTTTAAAATAACTTAAGTCTATATTTATGCAGCCATCACTGCTACTAAAATTTTTCATATTATATGATTTTTTTTTTTTGTAAATTTGTTAAACGAAATTTACAAGAAAAAAGATATTTTTTTGTCATTTTCTTATAATAAAATTTATAAGTATTTTTTAAAAAAAAATTACAAAACAAAATTTGTGTGGGTGATTCTATGACAGGTGTGAAATCTCTAGGTCATACTCTATACACAAAATTCTCCTTATATAGTTATCATGATTTTTTTATATGATGTGTGTGATTGAGTAAAGTTAGTGTTTGTGAGTGATTTTTTAATAATTTTAAATTATTTATAACTTTATTCTTTTTTGAATATACTAGCTTACTCTGTTTTCTATGTTTCGTTGTGATTTATCTATATGTGATAATCGTATATTATATGTGATCAAAGGATAAAGAGATAGGAGGGTTGAAAATTAGTAAGATTATTTGATATAAAAAAAACCATCCACGGTGGTATAAAATATAGATAATGCATAAATATATAATTTTGTATTTTATAAATATTTTCTCATTAAAAGAATTTATATATTAAATAAAAAAATTATTGAGATTATGGAGTACCGTAAATATATATTATATGTTTATATAATAATTTATGGTTTAATACGCAATTTGTAATAGTTGAAGTTAATTGGATGTTACATTTATCATGGAAAATAGTTCTAAAAGTATAATAATTAATTAATACTGGGATAAAATTTAATAATATTTAAATTTTGAGAGAAGGCTTAAATGGGTAATGAAAATAAATAAATGGTGTTTGTCTGCATGCTAGGTACGTTACAACACCGCTTAACTCTTCCACTTTAACTCAACACGCTCAAAAACCACAACATAAATGCTTATTAATTAACCTCATCTCTTCTTTAATTTTCCGTCTCAAACCATAACTACACCCACCACCCATCTGTGTAATTGTGCCACAGAGTTTCATTTCAACTCTATTTTTCTTCAACCTCATCATCAACATCATAACATGCAAAACCAGTGCGGGAAGCTTCACACTTCATCACCTTCCTCCACACAAAAACCAGAACCAAGCTCCTCCGCAAACGCCGTCGTATCAGAAACATCTCTGGAACAAAAGAAAGACGAGCCAAGATCAGAAGAAGCTACGAACATATCCACCATGCGTAGGCCCAGGGGTCGCCCTCTAGGCTCCAAGAACAAGCCCAAACCGGCATCCCTCATGAGCCGAGACACCAAAAATCTTATCGAAAGTCACATGCTGGAGATAGCAAGTGGAAGCGACATCATCACTAACCTGGTCCAGTTCGCTGGAAGGAAAAAACGAGGTTTTTGTGTTCTGAGCGCCATTGGGAGCATTAGGAATGTGTCTCTCCAGCAGTCGTTGATCCCTGATACCATCATGACACTGGAAGGTCAGTTGCAGATACTATCGTTGAAAGGTTCGTTTTTGCCCGGAGCAACACCGCCTACGTTGTCGGTTTATCTGGCCGGAGCTAAGGGACAAGTTGTCGGAGGCAGAGTGGTGGGTCCGTTGGTGGCATCAGGAACAGTTTTCATAGTTTTGGCTGCGTTTTCTAATGCTGGATTTGACAGATTACCCTTTGTGTTTGAGGGTGGCGAAGAGGCTTCATCCTCTAATCATTAACATCATAACAGTTCTTGTCCCTCAAATCTGCCATAGATGATGATTCAACCTTGCTCAGGCTAGGTCACCAACTTCAACTTCATGGAAGTTTGGTGATGCTTTAAACAAGTCAATTACATGGACCTATTTATTTTTGTATAATTATGCAGACAACTTTAGTTATATGATTTTGTTTTGATTTTAATTTGGTTATGCCAATATATGTTTGTGATGTTCGGTCTAATCGTTTTGCTTCTTTTCAATGTTTTTTTTTTGTTTTTTTTTTTTTTTTTTTTTTTAATTTTGGAAAAATATATGTGTGGTAGTTATACCAGAGAAAAAATAAATAGGAAATGTTTTTGCGTAAATTGTTATCATTGTATTTTGCATAACCGCTGTTTAGAACTAAAACTTTAGATAATTAGTTGAGTTTAAAATAGGATCACAATGTTTTTGCATAAATTGTTATCATTGTATTTTCCATAACCGTTATTTAGAACTAAAACTTTAGATAATTAGTTGAGTTCATAATAGGATGAAAATGTCGTATGTTTTATTTTGGGTATTTAATCCATAAAATATGGGTTGGATCGACTCATTCTACATAAAAAAATATAAAATATAGGTTAATTTTTCTCATCTGATCAGATATAAATTGACCTATTTTTTATAAGAAATATAGGTTAGTTTAATTCATCGTACATTAGTTCCGATTCACATGGATCGAGGTCAAAATAGTTCACCGAACAAAAAGCCTCACATTTAAAAAGTTCATAGGATTAAAATGTCCACAAAAGTCTCATGGTCCACATCAACCCATGTTTTTTATCACAAAAAAATTTATTTTTTTAAATAAATATATATATATATATATATATATATATATAAGCAACAATCACTAAGAAAATCAAAATTTCATGTCGAACCGACCTTTAGCCTAGGTTCGTCCGTCTCAACATTTTGTCTCAGACCCATCATTTTGACCTTCATTTTAAGTTAGTCTATCTCGATTCTCAATCCTTTGCTCATGCCAACCCATCACAACCTTCGATCCAGACTAATCTGTCTTGACCTTTGATCGGCGATCTGTCTCAACCGTTTACTCTGACCAACTCATCATAACATTCAGTCCAAATTTACACGTCATTTAATTCAAAAGATAAAAGATATAAGGAAAAATATTCTCAATTTGGAATCAAGTTTAAATTTTATTTTAATCGAAATATCATTTTACAAGGACACTACTTTGATTTAAACAACAAATCACACAAAGTTATATCATCTAATAATTTAAACAGCAATTTACTTAAGTTTTGTCATCTAACGAGGATAATCTCAATTTTGTAAATTAAAAATAGCGTCATACATGTATAATTTCTCACAATTAAGTTGTATCGTATAGACTTGACTTATCTACCTTAACTATATTGATAAAATACCTATTTATTGTACTAGTTTAACCTAACAAAAAATTTAATTATATTATATGCGAAACAAGGAATTTAAAGCTAAACCATAAATTTTAAAATTTCACAGGCCAATTATACTCTTAAAAATAACCCTATGCATTGGCTCAACCATTTCTTCAGCAAATTGGCAAACGCCAAAAAAATTGTTCTTAATTTATAACGATTTAGTTAATTTTGTCCTTTTAGTATGTAGATTAAATTATTTTTTAAAGGACTGATTCAAAATGAAAAAAAAATAGTATACGTACTAAAACAAATTGTTTACAGAAATAACAACAAAATATCATAAGAACAGAATAATTACAAATGATTATGTGATGAGTTTGATCTGAAATTATATAAACGTGATTATTAAAAGATTGATAAGTATGAGTAACTTGAATCAAAATATACCAACATGTTTTTTTTGTGATAAACTTGATTTATGATTAATTATTTTTCACTATGACATAAATGATACTAAGACAATAAATGATACTAAGACAATAAATGATTTACTAACCGAGAATGAAAAATTAAACAAAACAATTGAAAGGTTATTATTAAAATTTTAAACAATTTACATTTTTATTTATTTTTAATACTTTTAAATATTTTTTCAATAATAAAATACATTAAATTAAAATGAATTTTAATTTAAAAAATACAAGATTAGTTTTATAATGATGAAAGAGAAATTGGTTTCTTTGAATTTTTCCGTGACTCACATTTGCTAATAGAATTGAGAGTCACGATCTCACATTTGATTATAAAATACTAGCATAAACATATATGCAAAATAAATGAAGAGGAAATGAAAAACTAATTGTTGATGATGAATAAGGAAAAAAGAACGGAGAAAAGATGAACAATTGTATTAAAAAAATTTAACAAATAATTATATTGTAGAGGATAAAATTGAAATTATAAAATGTAGACAAAAGAGAGAAGATTCTTTTTATAGACACTTTCATACATGTGTATACATATTTTTTAAATATACATGATATTATATTAGTAGTAGATAATATTGTAATATTATTAAGTTAATATACAAAATAAATTTATATTCATTAAAAACAAAATAAAATGAATGAAAAAAAATAAGAAAAAAAATATTGATGAATAAAGAGAAAAAGAATGAAAAAAAGTTGACAAATTTATTAAAAATACGTAAAAGTAACTGTTAATCTTTAATAATCTAACAAAATAATTATATTATAAAAAATAAAATTAAAATTATTAAAATGGACATAAAAAAATATTGTCTTTATATATAATTATAAATTTCATAATGTTAATTAATTTATTCTAACAAAAAAGAAAATATTTTCATTTTTATAAATTCTATATAGATATTAAAATAGATCAAACTGATTCACCTTTACTTAAACGGATAGACCTAATTTTACCATTTAACTTACAATTTCAAAATATTAATCCAACTAACGTGGTACAAATAAGTGGATTAAACGGATAGATTCATCAAAATTTTGAAAAAGTATTTTAAAATAAAAGTATGGTTTTTTTTAAGTTTATATATTTAAAAAGATATAATATTAAAAATATTAGACATTCAAGATAAGTTAAAAGTTGATAAAAATAATGAAATAATTAGGATATAAATGAAAGACATATAAAATATATTGTATTAAATTATTGAGTTAAAAATAATACCCTATAATTTATTAACGATTTATTAATATCGAATCTCCCATTAATTCTTTTCGAAAATCTTCACGCAAGTAATAAAAATTTGATTCAGAATTAAAAAATCATTTAACACAAAAAGATTAAAAAGGTCATACATAGTACTCACTCTTGGATTCTGGTAACACCAAATTTTATGGCTTTTAACATTGTTTTTGTTATCAATTTTAATCTTCATATAATACATAATTCTTAAAGTATTAATTTAATATTACTTCATAATTATATTTTTTAAGATTGATGAGTCTACCCCGAGTTTAATTTGATATTTTAATTCATTTTAAAAAGGCATTTAATTCTAGTTTATTGTCTGAACTTTTGGTTAACATAACATGGAGGATATTTTTTTTTTATGTTTTGTATTCATGAGCGATGAGAACAAGATTTAAAATTAAAAAATAGTAAAGATTAATTTGATCATTTTAAAAATTACTAAATTATTTGTTTTTACTGGTTTAAGAAATCTTATAATCTTATAATAATAAGGATAAGATTACAATGGATACTATGAAATCTGTCAAATACGTTATAGTAGTAATTAATTTGATGGCAGATAATAAAGACATTTATTATTACATGTAAAGGTGTGTGAGCAGAGCAAGGTAGTCTCGGTTCAGTTCATGTAAACCTGCGTGGGTCCCACTCTCTCTCTCTCTCTCACACTCTCGCTTCCTGCGGTCACAAGCAGGTAAGTTCAAACCAAAAGATTCATTCTTTCTTCGTTGTCTTGGTTCTTGCTAATTCCTCGAAAGCACAGCAATTATTTATTCTTTATGTTCTCGATTTCTGGCTAAAAATGGTTAGGGTTTTGGGAAATTGAGGTTACTTTAAATCTGTTGTAATGTGTGTGCCAATTGTGATGAAAATTTGAGCTGTTGGTTAACTCTGGGGGATGGTTTAGAAGAGGAAAAAAAGTAGCACTAGTTTTTCGTTGCCATGGAAAAAGGGCTGCTTCTTTTGTTGTTGCTGCTGTTGGTCATGGTGCTTTCTGCCTTTGCCATGGATGTGGAATATTCACAGTGCAATTGTGATGAGGAAGGGTTTTGGAGCATCTACAATATCCTGGTTTGCCAGAAAGTGAGCGACTTTTTCATCGCCATTGCATATTTCTCCATTCCCCTTGAGCTCCTTTACTTTGTGAGTCGCTCCAATGTCCCCTTTAAATTGGTCTTCCTTCAATTCATTGCCTTCATAGTTCTCTGTGGATTGACCCATTTACTCAATGCATATACTTACTATGGCCCCCACTCCTTCCGCTTGTTTCTTTCCCTCACTGTTGCTAAGTTCCTCACTGCTCTTGTCTCCTGTGCCACTGCCATTACCTTTCCCACCCTCGTACCTCTTCTGCTGAAAGTCAAAGTGAGGGAGCTCTTCTTGAGGCAGAATGTGTTGGAATTGGGCCAAGAGGTTGGGATTATGAAGAAACAGAAGGAAGCTAGTTGGCATGTTAGGATGCTCACATGTGAGATTAGAAAGTCTTTGGATAAGCATACCATCTTGTATACCACACTTGTTGAGCTTTCCAAGGCCTTGGATTTGCACAATTGTGCAGTTTGGATGCCTGATGATGATAGGAGAGAAATGCTTTTGACACATGAGTTGAAACCAAACTCAGCAAGTAGTTTTCACAGTTCTATTCCTATTAGTGATCCAGATGTGTTGGACATAAAGAATAGCAAAGGGGTTTGGATTTTGAGGCGTGATTCGAAACTGGGAGCTGCAAGCAGTGGTGGTGGATCTGGGGATGCAGGTGCCGTGGCAGCCATCCGCATGCCGATACTTCATGTTTCCAATTTCAAAGGAGGCACACCGGAGATGGTTGAGACATCTTATGCTGTACTGGTTTTGGTTCTTCCAATTTCAAACTCAAGGGCTTGGACCTCCCATGAAATGGAGATAGTGGAAGTGGTTGCTGATCAGGTTGCAGTGGCCTTGTCTCACGCGTCTGTTCTTGAGGAGTCTCAGCTTATGAGCCAGAAACTTGCAGAGCAAAACCGGGCATTGCAACAGGCTCAGAAGAATGCAATGATGGCCAGGAAGGCAAGGAGCTCGTTTGAGAAAGTTATGAGTCATGCAATGCGAAGGCCAATGCACTCAATCCTGGGCTTGCTTTCAATGTTTCAAGAGGATAATATAAGGCCAGAACAGAAGATTGTTATTGACTCAATTTTCAAAGTTAGCAATGCCCTATCACGATTGATTAATGATGTGATGGAGATTTCTGCGAATGACAATGGGACCTTCCGGTTAGAGATGAAACCTTTCAGTCTGCATTCAATGATGAGGGAAGTTTCTTGCACTAGCAAGTGTTTGTGTATATATAAAGGCTTTGGTCTTGAAGTTGATGTTGACAAGTCTTTGCCTGATCTGGTCATTGGTGATGAGGCAAGGTCTTTCCAAGTAATTTTACATATGATTGGCTATTTATTGAACATATATGACAGAGGGACTCTCATATTTCAAGTGTATCTTGAAAGTGATAGTGGAGATAAAGATGATAAAAGTATTGGAATATGGAGATCAAGCATGCAAAATGCTTATGTACATATAAGATTTAGTTTTCATATAAGTGGTATAAGTTCCCAGGCAGATGAATCATTTTCAACTACAAATTGTAATGTTAAAGGGCACTTCAACAATGAATCTAAGGAAGTCCTCAGCTTCAGCATGTGCAAAACGTTGGTGCAGGTAGGTGCTTCATTCTCTTCTGAAAATTTCAATATCACTTTCTGTCATTGCCATGTAGTTATATGAATTATTCCTACATTTATGTTTTTACTGTTTATTAAATAGCTCTATTTCCCCCCTTTTGAGAAACTATGTGCTGCTCATTTATTTTCTGAATTGTGTTGGCTGTAACCTCAGCATCACATTTTATGCTTAGAAGACGATTTTAGGGTTGAACCCTCAAATTTTTGAGTTGGTGAATGATGCATTGAGGAGTTGATATTGAGAACATATGATGAAACTGTCAGTAAAATTAGACTTTTTAAGTGTCAGAGTCATTTTTAGGAATAGGAAATAGCCTTCGCATACAAAGCTCCTATTTAGTCTACTTTCAAACATCATAGAACTTGAGGAAAAGTTAATATTGAAATAGCAAAAAGCACCAAGAAGGTCTGCTTTTTTGTACTGTGGGATCTATTAGTTCTATAGTTTTAACGTGAAAGAGAGTAGAATTTCCCCCATTCTTCAGTTTTATTATGAGAACGATAAACACTAAATATATACAAAACAATAAGCGCTTCATGCATTTTGTTTTGTCCTTGCCTGTGGGTCGGTTGAGCAGCTTTCAGCGATAAACCGACTGAAGTAGGTTTAGTTTTAATGTGGTGTGATTGTTTTCTGTAATTCTGATGGTTGATACAATATGGAATAATATGCAGATGATGCAAGGTAATATTTGGATATCAACTAACACTATGGGTTTGACACAAGGAATGACGCTTCTTCTCAAGTTTCAGTCAGGATCATCACATGGAAGATTCATTCTTGCTCCTAAAGATTTTTCAAACTACCAGTTTAAAGGGCTTAAGGTTGTGTTAGCTGATGATGATGATGTAAACAGGACAGTGACGAAGAAGCTGCTTGAGAAACTGGGGTGTCAAGTAACTGCTGTTTCATCAGGATTTGAATGTCTTGGTGCTATCAGTGCCTCTGGTAACTTATTCAAAATTATTCTGTTGGATCTTCATATGCCGGAAATGGATGGTTTTGAAGTTGCAAAAAGGATTAGGAAATTGCAAAGCCATAATTGGCCCTTGATCATAGCTTTTACTGCCAGTGCAGAAGAACACATCAAGGAGAGATGCCTACAGGTGGGAATGAATGGATTCATTCGAAAACCTATCCTCCTTCATGAGATAGCAGATGAACTTAGAGCTGTCCTACAACGTACAGGTGAAAAATATTGAAAACAATCTTAAATATATCAAAAAAATTTTAGGTTCCTCAAAATTCATTAATTGACCTGAACCTGAAGTTCTTAAACTAAATATACTAGATACTACATCCATTCTACTAACCATTTTTGTGATTAGTTTTTGTTCCCAAGAATGAATTATGGCTTTCAAACAATGTATATAGAACTGCTACCCATCATCCATCATCAGAAAGTAAAGGACGAAATGCAAAACTCTGAAAGTGCCTATGGTTTCTTGCATTTGTTTATGAAAAGATGGAAGAATGTGACACTAGTGCTTTTCTGGCATACTATGTTAGGTATTCAATAAAGATGCAGAAATTGATACTGACATATTGTGTTTAAACCTTCGAGGCCAGCAATGTATAGTTCTAGTTGATTATATTTGATCATCATCTGCCATTGATATTTTAAGCATCGAAGGCTTTTGAAATTTTTGTATGAAGATGAATCAAAGAAAAAAGAACTTGTACAATTGAAAATTAAATCACAAAAAAATAAAAAAACTTCATAATCAACTTTTAATTTGACCTGTTACATTAAAATTCTGTTTTCTATATACATAAATATTACTAATATGAAAACTTCATTCTATATTTCTTTTGTTTTAAATTTCATATTATTTAAGTATAGAAGTTTGAATTTTAATGCAAAATTCAAATTATATTGTACTGTTATGACTGTCATTGAACTCTTCTGATTTCTAAATATTTTTTGACATAAAAATGAATGAAATTAAAATCAATTTGTAAGATTGTCCTTGTGTATTTCTTCTATTGTCCACTTATGTAATGTATTTGAGATTTGTTTTAATTGGATGTATTTATTATTTTTATGCGTTGGCATTTATAAGAAACTATTCTAGAAATATGCTTATAAAAAATACCATAAAATTTATATATGAAACCAAAAGTTTATAGGACGAATACTTTTTCATCAAATAACTAGTTTGATCATTTTCTTGTAAGTGAGAAAAAAAAATAATTAAACAATTTAAAATGAACCAAATGATGTAATATGAAATTGTAAAATAAGTAATTAGATTAATATAATTAATAATAATATGAGAGTATACGTATTTAAGAAATACAGTGAATTAAAACTTTAAAATATGATAAATTGAAAATGGTTTAATATAATAATATAATACAATTTTATATACTTAAATTGTATAAAATTATAAATTTATATTAGGTATATAAAATTATGTTATATAAATTACAAAATTATGTTATAAACTTGTGTGAAATTTTAAATTTTTATTATTTAAACAGTTTCTATATGACAAATGTTGGAAGGCTATGATAAATATTTAGTGCTTTGTAAAAAGTTACAAGATAATCAAAGTATGTCACTGTTGATTGATTAATTTTTAAAATTTAATTTATATATTATGGTACTTAAATTATCTTGTTTGCATGTTCTTTTCATAGAGCCTGATCTAACGTCTAATGATTCAGAGATTCTGACTCAATTTACTGGTTAAATGATGTTTTTACTATTCCTTTTTTTTTTATTTTTTTTTTTTTTATTTTTTTTTTTTTTTTTTTCTTGTTTAATTTTTTTTTTTCTTTTCCTTTTTTTTTTTTTTAGTTTTTCTTATTATATAATATTAGGATAAATAAAATTAATTAAACCATCATATTTAAAGTTTGGAACGAGAATATTTATAGGTATTTGATCTTCACTAATAATATTAAAAAAAATCAAATAGTTGTTTAAGGCCAAGAGTTAAACCTAAAGTAAGTAAAAGAAAAATGAAAATATATTAAAAAAATCGATAAGAAAAAAGGTTAAAATTTAGAAGATCTTAAATCAACGTGAGGAAATCCTCAATCATTCTTTTTCTTGTTTGATAATCTTCCTAATTTTATTTGTTAACATCCCAACTTTATAATTAATAATAGATTATAAACTGGTAAAACCATTATCATTCTGAATATCAACTTCATCACGAGAGATCAGTATAAACTTTGTTGAATTGAGAACAAAAAGACACTTCAAATATATATTAATAATTTAAATGTTTGAATTTTGTATACTATCTAATCATTTTTTTAAATTGTCAAACTTTCAACAATTACTAATATTATTTTCATAAAGTCTAATATTGGAATATCAATTCTTTAAATATATATTATGAAAAATAAATATTGCACATAGTAGGAGTTAAATTGTCTTATTCATACCAAAAATTTGAATTGATTTATTTAAATAAACATTTTAAAAATGAATTTTAAACATTTAACATTTTCTAAATTTACAAAATTCATCTTAACACAATTAAGAGTAATTAATACAATGTCTCCACCTAAAAAAACACAAACTATAGTTGAAGAGTTAAAGATCTTTATACCTAAATTTACATTAATTGGACATTTCTCTATCAGCATAGCGCATTAGTAATTTTCTTGTGTATAAAATGTAGCACATCAAAATAAAAGTTGATTAAGATTTTATCTGTACAATATACTCTTCCACTGGGAATAATCTTTACTAGACTCAATCTTAAATACATTAATAATGCTGTGATCAAGTTGGTCTTAAATAACCATCAGAGAAATAATGTTTCAAGTTTTTCTAAAGTGTAATGACTATTAATATTCATGAAACTAATAAATATGATAAAAAAAATTAAAATATGACGAGCATTAAAATTATAATTACAAAAATGTTAGTTATCATCAAGTGACAAAGACAAAATCCACCAACCAAAAAATCTAAATTCAGTTAACAAAAAACTTTTCTAATTTGTATGGGCTCATCTGATCAAATGAGCAATTTTAAATATCGTATTAATTTCTATAAGTTTATTGAATAACTAATATTACAACAATACATTAACAACTGTGGAACATAAGCTAAAATTAGTGTAATGTATAGTTTTGCCACATTCATTCATCTTTTCACATATATATGCGCAAGAAAGTAAGCACTTTCAGAATTTTGTATTTAGTCCTTTTTTCGTTTGAGGACGAGAAGAGGTTCTATACACCTTGAAAGAGTCACAATTCATTATGCGGCATGAGGATCAAACAGAAAAGTGGTTAGCAAAATGAACCTAGTATCTACTATCTATCTAGTATATTTCAGTTTGTTAAGAATTCCAGGTTCTCTTTCAGAATGTTGTAGTGATTAATTTTGAGGAACCTAACAAATTTGAGATAACTAAAATTGTTCTCACAATTTTTCACCTGCACGTTGCAGGACTGTTCGAAGTTCATCTGCTATCTCATGAAGAAGGATAGGTTTTTGAATCAGTCCATTCATTCCCACTTGAAGACATCTCTCCTTGATGTGTTCTTCTGCACTTGCAGTCACAGCCACGATCAAGGGCCAATTACGGCTTTGGAATTTTCGAATCCTTCTTGTAACTTCAAAACCATCCATTTCGGGCATGTGAAGATCCAACAGAACAATTTTGATGGAGTTACCAGAGGCACTTACAGCACCAAGACATTCAAATCCTGATGAAACAGCAGTTACTTGACACCCCAGTTTCTCAAGCAGCTTCTTGGTCACAGTCCTGTTTACATCATCATCATCAGCTAACACAACCTTAAGCCCTCTAAACTGGGAGTTTGAAACATCTTTGGGAGCAAGAATGAATCTTCCATGATATGATCCTGTCGGAAACCTGAGAAGAAGTATCATTCCTTGTGTCACTCCCAGAGAGTTAGTTGACATCCAAATATTACCTTGCATCATCTGCATGTTATATTGTATCAACTGTTAGAATTACCAAAAACAATTACACCACATTAAAACGAAACATACTTCAGTTGGTTTATCCTGAAAGCTGCTCAACCAACCCACTCAAGCTGGTAAGCAAGGACAAAACAAAATTCAGTTTTAGGCCCAACTGTTCAAAATATACAGAACAAAATGTATGAACAGACTTATCGTTTTGTATATATTTAGTGTTAATTGTTGCCACAATACAACTGAAGAATGGGCAATTTGAGTCTCCTTTATATTAAAACTGCATAACTAACAGATCTCTCATAGGAGAAACATGTAGACTCTCTTAGCCATGTCTGCTATTTCAATATTCATTTTGTCCTTGATGCCTATGATGCTAGAAATTCTTACAATCTAGGTTAAGATCTCAAAAGAGGATAATATATCATAGACATGGGGGAGAAATAAGACAGAATCCTAAAGTTATAGAGGAAAATAGCGACGGTAAAATGTTGCTAGACCCAAGCTATACCTTGATTGTCATTAACAAAAAGAACGATGCATTTCTTTATCACAAAAAGATAGTTGTTAACAGACTGGAGATAAATTACAGCTCATGAGATAGAAAACCATATATCCTTAGCTGAAACATGCTAGCAGAGAAATCTGCGCAAAATTAAATGTCACTGCCACATACAAAAGAACACAGATTTGTAAATTTTCAAAAGAAAATGGTGCACCTACCTGCACTATTGTTTTGCACATGCTGAAGCTCAGGCCTTCCTTAGGTTCATTGTTGTGGTGCCTTCTACCAGAATAATTTGTTGTTGAAAATGATTCATCTGACTCGGAACTAATGCTATTTATTCGAAAATTAAATTTTATAGGTACATAGTCATTTTGCATGTTTGACCTCCGTATTGCAAAACTTCTATCATCTTTATCTCCACTACCACTTTCAAGATAAACTTGAAATACGAGTGTTCCTTTGTCACAAACGTTCAATAAATAGCCAATCATATGTAAAATTACTTGGAAAGACCTTGCCTCATCACCAGCGACCAGATCAGGCAAAGACTTGTCGACATCAACTTCAAGACCAAAGCCTTTATATATACACAAACACTTGGTAGTGCAAGTAACTTCCCTCATCATTGAATGCAGACTGAAAGGTTTCATCTCCAACCGGAAGTTTCCGTTGTCAGTCGTGGAAATCTCCATCACATCATTAATCAGTCTCGAGAGTGCATTGCTAACTTTGAAAATTGAGTCAATAACAATCTTCTGTTCTGGCCTTATACTATCCTCTTGAAACATTGAAAGCAAGCCCAGGATTGAATGCATTGGCCTCCGCATTCCGTGACTCATAACTTTCTCAAACGAGCTCCTTGCCTTCCTGGCCATCATTGCATTCTTCTGAGCCTGTTGCAAAGCCCGGTTTTGCTCTGCAAGTTTCTGGCTCATAAGCTGAGACTCTTCAAGAACAGACGCGTGAGACAAGGCCACAGCAACCTGATCAGCAACCACTTCCACTATCTCCATTTCATGGGAGGTCCAAGCCCTGGAGTTTGAATTTGGAAGAACCAAAACCAGTATAGCATAAGATGTCTCAACCATCTCCGGTGTGCCTCCTTTGAAATTGGAAACATGAAGTATCGGCATGCGGATGGCTGCAACGGCACCTGAATCCCCAGATCCACCACCACTACTTGCAGCTCCGAGTGCAGAATCAGGCCTCAAAATCCACACCCCTTTGCTATTCTTTACGTCCAACACATCGGGATCACTAATAGGAATAGAACTGTGAAAACTACTTGCTGAGTTTGGTTTCAACTCATGTGTCAAAAGCATTTCTCTCCTATCATCATCAGGCATCCAAACTGCACAGTTGTGCAAATCCAAGGTCTTGGAAAGCTCAACAAGTGTGGTATACAATATGGTATGCTTATCAAGAGACTTCCTAATCTCACAAGTGAGCATCCTAACATGCCAACTAGCTTCCTCCTGTTTCTTCATAATCCCAACCTCTTGGCCCAATTCCAACACATTCTGCCTCAAGAAGAGCTCCCTCACTTTGATTTTCAGCAGAAGAGGTATGAGGGTGGGAAAGGAGATGGCAGTGGCACAGGAGACAAGAGCAGTGAGGAACTTAGCAACAGTGAGGGAGAGAAACAAGCGGAAGGAGTGGGGGCCATAGTAAGTATATGCATTGAGTAAATGGGTCAATCCACAGAGAACTATGAAGGCAATGAATTGAAGGAAGACCAATTTAAAGGGGACATTGGAGCGACTCACAAAGTAAAGGAGCTCAAGGGGAATGGAAAAATATGCAATGGCAATGAAAAAATCACTCACTTTCTGGCAAACCAGAACGTTGTGGATGCTCCAAATCCCTTCCTCATCACAGTTGCAGTGTGAATATTCCACTTCGATGGCAAAGACAGAGAGCACCATAACCAACAGCAAGAAAAACACAAGAAACAGTCTTCTTTCCATGGCGACAAAATAATTAGAGCTACTATTTTCCTTTTTCTAAATCATACCCCAATAACATACAGCGACAATTGACACCACAATTGACACACACATTACAATCGATCTAAACTAAGTTTAATTTCCCAGAACCCTAACAATTTGGAGTCAGAAATCGAGAAGACAAAGAATAAATCATGACTTGGTGTGCTTTTGGTCAATGATACTAATTGATAAAATAATGCTACCCATCACAAAAAAAATCCAATCTTAGGTTTGAAGATTGTACTTGGTCGAAGGGAGAGAGAGATGGGACCCACGCAGCTTTACATGAACTGAACAGAGACACCTTCCTCTTACAAACAAACCTTTACCAGTAATAATAATAAATCAGACACTCCATTAATTACTACTGTAACACAAGATTTTGAAACATTTTAGTGTGCACGATTGCCCATGGAGCAATGATCTTCACTTCTTTAAGTTGCATTAGGAAACTGAAAGTGGAAACAATAATTTAAATCAAACATGAAATCATTGAGCTAACTCATACAAAACAATATCAACTCTATAATATTAATAATAATAAAGATGAAATATACTTTTAGTTTCTAAATTTAAAATTGTCTTAAACTTTAATATTTTTGTTTTTAAACTTAAAAGTTAAATAAATATAATTATTGTAATTTAAAGATATTAAATTAATTGTATATATTAAATGATATTATAAGAATTTTATATTATAAGCTTGAAATGTCTTTTTACATATTACAAAAATTTAAAAATTTAACGATGAAATAATTATATTTATTTATTTTTAAAACTTTGAGAATTAAATTCATAAATAAATTTTAATTTTACTTCAAAGTTTAGAGATTAAAAAAATATTTAACTCTAATAATAATCAAGCAACTTTAAAATAATATTAATAATAAAATTAATATTAAGCAATTATTTATTATAAATTTAAAATATAATTTATATTAACTAGTAATTTTTTATATGAATTGTTAAAGTTTTAATAATGATAAAGTATATATTTATTGTTAAATATTAGTACTTTATTTTATTTTCAATAAAGAAATTTCTAGTTAGTGACTTATGGAACAAATATCTCTTCAATATAAAATATGTGTTGTTTTGTATTGTATTTGTGGAAGGAAAGAAGGTGAACATCAAAATTGGGTTTTTTCTAATTTTGTAAAGTGACCATCCTGTTGTGTTGTTGTAGCATTTAAATATCTTGTTCGGACGTGGTCCAGATATTAAAGTTTGATAAATATATTTAAAAAAAATCAATGTCACATGGAGAAAATTTAAGATTTAGATTTTAAGATTAAAAATTATTTTTTGATAAATTTTATAAAATTTACAAGTTAAGAATTTATCAATTTATGAACTAGCTGGTAACTTATTAATTATCAATTAGTTTAAAAACTATATTATTAAATTTCAAATATGTAATAAATTTTAAGCAATAATTTAATTAGTAGATGTAAAACGAATATAACTATATAAATAAAAAATAAACTAAAAGTTCATAAGATAAATTACTTTGAAATATTTATAAAGTAAAAGTTCTTAAAATAAATTATTTTAATGTAATTGTCAAACATTTTTGTATTTATTAAAATAGTTCATAAAGTCGAAAATAATTTTTTTATCAAACAAAAAAAAAATCTTAATAACTATATTACAGTTGGTTTAGATGATGAATGACAAAAAAATAAAAAAAGAATATATAAATTATTTAATATGTCTTAGTATATAATAATATTCTTAATAGGTACACTTAATACCGAGAAACTTCTCTTAGGTTAAATTTTAAAAAATAACTTATATATGATACAACGTTTTTTCAAGAAAAGATGTTTGTCATTAAAGAAGTAAAAATCTATTTTTTTTCAGTTAAAATAACAATTTTAATAAAAAAATGTAATGTTAATCTTATTAAAATATTTAACATGATGCTAAACTAAATTTTTTAATAAAAATGATACATTATTATGATGTTTTTAGAAAAACTACATAAATATTGTAAGAAATATTTTTCATCAACCAAATAAAACTCAGTTATACAAAGATTAATAATGTCTAAGATTCATTATTTCCCAATAATTTTGTTTTAATCTACCAAAAAGTTGTCCAACACTCCCCGAAAAGAAAAAGAAAAATAAAAAGGCACTATAGTTTGAAGTTCGAGGTAGTTTTTATCTGGGGGAGTGTTAATATATAATTTATAAGGTAATCATTGTAGGATCCATATTCAATATTCAAAATCGGTGCCATCATTATAGCCGAAAATACCACCACCAACTCTTTCTATCAGTTTAAAAAAAACATATTGATGTGTAAATTGAATAGAATATTTTTATTGAACAATCAAGCTTAAGTGAAGATTATACCTTATATAAACTCTATATATATATATATATATATATATATATATATATATATATATTTGTAACATATCTTTGCCATAGTCAAGTCAAGTGTGTAATTGCCTGTTGACGTGAACTTTGAGGCGGCACTTTTCGTATATCGGTAATAAACTATCTTAGAAGATGACATGTTACACACAAGACATTCCTAAATAACTGAAAAGATGTAATAAATAAATAAGGAATCATTACTAAATGACAATGTTATAAAAGACATGTTCAGTGCCAAATAACCTGGTAATTAGTTCAACATACTTCTTTTTAATCATATAATAAATACCAAAGAAATAATTTGGTCTGAGAGTTCTTTTTGTCATTGGTAAAGGAGATACATCCAAATTTATTGGATGGTACCGGAAAGAGTAGATATATCTGAAGTATACCTTTTAATATTAAGAGTTAAATATAATTTTAATTCTAAATTTTGATGTGAAATTATAATTAATTTTTGTCAAAAATTTTGATATATTTTAATTCTCAAATTTTGGAAATGATAAAATATAATGCTTTTTAACTTAATTATATTAAAATTTTTGACATGTTAAACACGTTTCATACTAACATTTAATTTATTTACACCATTTAACATATTATTACTTTATTATCAACTGAAAAACACATTTGACATATAAAAAAGTTAACATAATTAAATTAAAAAATATATTTATCCATTTTTATAATTTAGAAATCAAAATATATTAAAATTTTCATCAAAGACCAATTCCAACTTCATGTTAAAATTATTAAAAACATATTTAACCTTTTTTATTAATCAGTGAATAGGTTAATTTAAAGTGCGGAAAAACCTAATTTCTTCTGAAAATTCTTTTGAAGAAATTGATCTAAATAAACTGTAAGTCGATTATAAGATCCATTTATAGTTTAAAGGTGTTTCAAAATCCTTGTATTCATTTTATTTTTATCCTTTAAGTCGTGTTTTATCCCTCAATATTTCAAACAAAAATAAATCAGTCCTTCAAGAATCTAGGAAATAGTATTTTTAATAAAACAATTGAAAACGTCATTGGAAGTGCAATTTAAAAATAGCCCTTATGTTTTTCTTACATCATAAACCAAAATGCTCTTAAAATCACTGAAATATCCTCTCAACAATAACGTAAAAACCATGGAGATGCCATTTACCTCTTTTGACCAATAAATTCCATAACAGAAAAGGAAAACCAAACATTTGTTAACAAGCTAAAAAAGAGACCAATTATTCGAAACTCTGTTAGAAAGTCCCCTCAATTTAACCCTCCATCAAAATTGATAACCCATCGCACAAGGAAAATACAAGTGAAGTTAATAAAACAACACTTAGGACAAAATTTAGTTAACCATCTTACACTACGCATAATGTGGACTGTACCCTAAAAATCGAAAAAGTTACAACACGAGCTTTATTTCAGTTCCATTACATTTTACCTTTATAGGTGTTTGTGTACTTTATGAGCATAACGGCCCAGAAGGTGAGCAGAGAAAGATAATCAATATTTTCAAAATAGGCTTACTAAATGAAGAAGCATGATATGATAATAATCTAAGCTATGACAGAATTTGGAAGAATATATCTTAAGGGTGCAGCTTGAAAATGGAAGGAAAATATAATCCACAACAGATTAGCTAATCTAGGAAACATATATATATCTATGATATTTATCCCGGTAAGAACTAACAGGCCTGCAAAAATGAAGTAAGCAACCCTGATTTATACATACAACAGCAGTAAATGAGGCAGAAAAATATTTTCAAGGACAAGCATTAGTACTAATTTTCAGAAGCCACGAGCTTTAATGAATGGTGCATACTATAAACGGCATCACGCGACAAAGAGGGCTGGTATGTATAGATATCATACATCTATCGCACATTGGTTTATCAAATCCAAAGCCATATCGAGTTTTCAATCAGGAATTTGGTCATAGCCCCCATTCTCAGGAGACTGGTGCGAACCATGACCTGTCCTTCCTGCAGATAGGAAACCTTATTGCACCATAGCCAAACTATCAGAAGGAGCAGGTTAGTCCATACCTGTCAGCTCAAAACTGGAATTTCTTGAGTCCGGACGAGCCCAGTCGGTGGACCGGGGAGGCGTCCCCTGCAAACCAAGCTGTTGAATCATGAAATGACTTCCCCCCATGGCTTGATGATCATCATTTCCACGGATTGGATTTCCACTGGGAGAGTCGACTGATTGGCGGAAACCTAAACTTGATACTGGTTCACTAACAGGTGGTGGTAACTTACTTGCAGAGGCATCAACTTTTGGGCTAGAATCCTTCTTGTTGTCAATAAAAAATGTTCCAACGATGACCTGTGTAGATTAACCTTTCATCAAAATGACTTCCAGGCAGTGGTTGGTAGGAATTAAAACAGGAAGGTGCAAAATAAAATAGTGAAATTTGACAATTTTGATATAAAGGTCTATATGTATACTTTATTCACCGGGTTTCCCTATCAATTTTACTATTACCAAGCGCCACCCTAAATGCCCATCTTATCTTCCCTTTTTATTCCTATGAAAAATTTATACATGTAAAATCACATTTGTGTATATTAGGTAAAGGCTAAAAAAAAAAGAAACTACAGAACAAGCAGGAACATGAGTAGAGAACTGATCACGTATAACTTTCTCTCCAACCCCTATTTTTCCTTGGAGCTTATGTTAGCAACCTCGTGACCGCAACGTACAAACATATCAACAACAACTACCAAATCTTCCCACTAAATGAGGTTGGTTATATCTAACGGTACATAATGTCCTAATCATAAATCACGCTCAATGACACGTAATTAAATCAAAGTCCTAGTTGATGGTTAGGCCTACAATTTTTCTAGGCACAAATTGCATATTGATCAAGACAAAGAAAAATAGAATAGGGCACAGCTCATATTTGCCATCAAAAAAGTTATTTCTGAAATTACCTGAACTGGACCAGCTGCTTTAAGCGGCCCACCAACTCCACCACCTATGATTTGTCCATCGGTGTTAGATAAACATACACTTAGACCACCAGTTCGAGTTCCAATCTCATTACGGACGTAAGATCCAGTAAGTGAAATAATCTCAAATCGACCCTGATGTCAAAACAAAGAGTCAAACTTTGATAACTGCAATATGAGCACATGACTACAAAATATAATAAAGCAGAATCCCTTGACAAAAAAGGTTAACAATTATTATTTTCAGCAATTAGCCATGTGCTCATTATGTTGGAGACAATGACTCCTGCTTAACAGTTAATTCATTGACAAGTGACAACACAGGAAAAAGATATTACTAACTTAATGCTGACCGGCACTAACTTTAAGTGACCAGTTGTAATCTAATATAGATAGTTTTCATTAAGGCTCCTCATTGTTGTCGTCTGTAGTCTTGAAGGAAACTAAAGAATGAAGATCAGTTTTCTTGTAAGAAACTGGTGCAAGAGCTATCTACAGATTCTGAAACCATTTTTCTAAAGCTTCCAATTTAGATCACGAGAAAATAGGTCCATAGAATTTGGGTTTATACAAATAAGCCATAAGCACACGCGTGTACATGAGGGAAAATAGGATGAGATCAAAATGAAGAGCATGGAAAGGGAAAATTAGTTATTGTTATTAAATATAAATTTAAATGAACATCGCTAATCCAATGTTTTTATTAGCATAATTAAGAAACAAGAGTATTCAGAATGAACATATTCAGAAATTTATGAGAAAAAGTGAAGACAAAACACTAGTCTCTTTATTACTAGTAGATAGAGAAAAATTCAAATTAGAAAACTCATTCACCTTGTTTGATGACACAAGTGAATAACCTTAAATCAAAGGGAGAGTACATTTTCCTCTCCCAAGTAATGCTTAAATTATACCTTTTTTCCCTCCAATTTTAAAATTACACTCTCCATCCACGTCAGAAACATGTTGCACTTCAGTGCATTGACTGATCCTCTTAATGGTGGTAAACAATTATGAATAAGCCTCCTAGTAGGGATGGAAATGGGTAAAATTTGAAAAAGGTTATAAAATCCATTCCTACACCACATTTAAAACTAAAACCTGCCTCTGAACCCATACTCTCAGAGCCTCACCCATTATCCACATTCTAATTAAATAGAATATTTTAATTCTGATAACTGAAAATCAACTATGAAAAATCAACCAAACAAAAACATTAACTAAAAATTATACCACAAGTTGGATGGAATGGAAGAACAACTACTCCCATAATTGGATGAATAATATAAAGCCATGAAAACTTTAGAGAGCAGAATTACAACAAAAGCCTTTAGGGTTTGAGATGAGAATTATATCATGGGTAAACTTCAAGATGACAACTTGTATCATTGAATAAGTAATTAAATATAATATTTCAAATTTCAGGTTTAATATATTAAATGATATGCATGGGTATGAAATGGGGTGCATACTAAAGTACCCACCCATACCGGCATCTCCACACCTATTCCCATATAACTTTTGCAAGTATTTATACCTGGTCCCAAACCCATTTAGTAGATAAGTTTCCTCCACAACTTTAATCTCTCCCCAAGTGCATTTTTGCTCTCTGCAACTTTTAGCGTAACTGGAAACTAATTTTCCACATAGGACTTTTATGAACGAAATAATGTTTACAATATTCCTACTAGTGGCTTTAGAAAATCATCCAAAATCTTATTTTATTTAACAGTCAAAATCTTATTTTATTTGACAGTAAAAGTTTAAAAATAGTTGCCATTGTCAATAATAAAGAGTGTAACAGAGGAAACTATCTTAGAGGCTCATTCACATTAAATAACCAAAGTGTAACACAAATCAAATATATTATAAACAAGATTTTAAGTCTTGGTTACTGTAATACTGACATAAACTAGATTTTGACAAAAACTGAAAGTTTCAACATTTCCTTTTCCTTTAAAAGATTGTTTAAAGAATATCTATAAGAACATAATAAATAGATATGATAAAAAAAAGTTACTAATATTTTACCTCATATGTAATGTTGCCTCCTGAGGTTGCTGGCTGGCGAAGAGAGGCATTAGAGATAGAACCAGACGCAGAGAGAATACACATTTCACGCCTACTTTGTTGCATGAATAACATAATTTTCTGGCCAACATCCTATTGAGTGCACAGTTAAACAGTAATCAAAGTAGTACACATACAGAAGAAAGCTGAAAATAAAACTGGACAAAAGACAAAACATAAAAAATTCAAACAACAAGGATGGAGGAAAATTTACTTGTATAAAGAGTGGTGAACTACAAGGAAAAATTGAATAACATCAGAAAAATACAGAAACTAAAAATTTTCTGAAACAATTTATATGTTGAAAATGCAGAAAAAAAGAGTAACTACACTGATTGTAATAGTTCACATGACATACAAAGGTTAACTGGGGCTACTTGCCACACTTATTGCGCTGCACCTTGTTTGAACCCTTAAGAAGGTGCAACTTGGTGAACTTCAGCAAGAGACACAGGATGACTAGGCTGACCCCTAAAAGGCATTATTCCTGAATTGTGCTAGATTGCATCGTCTCACCAAACAATCTCAATTACAAGAGACACTGTTACATTATTTATAAAATCTTCGCTCATTAACTCCCTTAGTCACTTAAAACATGATCTGCCATGAAATTACTATTTGAAACGACTGAAATCATCACCACACAAGAAAACCATGCATGTTGAACAAATCTGGAAGGACTATAAATAGATGTGAGGGGGTGGAACAAAACATATGATAATTAATTACTAATTAGTGGGGTCGTAAATGAGTATAACTATTCAAGCTTGACTGGTTAAATGCTTGATCAAACTGGTTTGCTTAATTAAAGAAACAAAAGCAAACTTACACTTGATATTAAACTCATTTATATACATAAAGATAAAGTTAAAATTACATATATATCACGTCTTGAGCGTGTATTTCTATTTGTTTATTATGATCTAGTATTCAAATGTTTTAATAAATACTAAATAGTAGAAATTTTAAAGTAATATAAGTCTAAGGAAATCTTCCACAAAAAGAATAAATAATTGAATTAAAAATGGGACAAACAAACCATTTAAACTCATTTCAAAAGATGAGCCAAGCATTGTAATCAATTCTTCAGAAGGTAAGTCTAAGATTTGTTGTTTGGCTCGACTAGTTTACATTCCTACTAATTAAACTTTTAGGGTAGGACATACTTAAATGAACAATTTAGTAGGCATATATCAGTGATATATGGTGTATATATATATATATATATATATATATATATATATATATATATATATATATATATATATATATATATATAGGTTGTCAGGCTGTTTAGTATATAGGTTCAGATGCATGTAACACTTAACAAATTATCAATTTAGTCTCTGAAGTATTACCTCCTACGAAGGATTTTTTAATACATAAGAAACTTTATAATGTGATTTCTAATACCTGGGAGATTGCTTATATAATTTGTTAATTTTGGGGACGACTATTAAGGATACGGAGTAACATTTTAGGGCCGAAATTCATGGGTTATTACTTTATTTTGTAATATAATAACCAAATCGGTTGGGACTTCGTTACATGTCACTCACTGTACTTGCCCTGAAGCAAGTAGATGCAGAAATTTAAAAACCACAAACAATATTGGAAGACCCGAAGTATGAATAACGCATACCTCACCAGCAGCAACAGCAATGACATGCGGAGTGAACCCTTGCCCTGCATTGCCTGCATCACCCCATTCACAGCAGAAACATCTAGTTAAAATTCTGCCATCAATCGCGCACTCGGTAACTTAGGTATTTTTGTCAACCCTTAAACTAAAAGAAACACTTTCATATGACTAAAAAACACTTTTAAATTCGTACGAAACGCTACACTCGCAATCCCAATCCTAAATATTTTCAAATTAGAACGAAAGAATGAAAGCAGAATCCACCAACACAGATAGAAGCAAACGCCGAACCTCGAATATACAAGAAGCGTAATTAATATTAATGAGCGAAATTGAGAAAGGGAAAGCGAACCTAGAGCGAAGGAATGGGATTTCTTGGACGTGAAAGATGAAGAAGAAGGGAACGTTGGTGAGTGGGGCTTCTTGTCCGCGGAGAACGACTGAGACGTAGCGGCTTTCTTGGCGGCAAGAGCCTGCTCCGGCGTGCCATACTTCCTAGGCCGCCCCCGCTTCCTCTTGGCCGGTTCGAGCTGCGAGGAGACCGCAGAGGCGACGGAGTGAGGGTAGAGTATGTGTGAGGCGTCGGCGTTGGGCAAGAGGCCGTTGGTCGGAGAGGCTGTTGTGGGTGCGGCGGTGTGCGGCGGTGGTTGGGGCTGGTGGTGATGGTGGTGGTGAGGGTGGTGGTGGTGGAAGAAGGAGGTGAGTTGGTTGTCATTAGGTTCCATGTTTGGGACAGAAAGATGTGTGTGCTCCCACTGCTCCCACTGCAATTTTTTTTTAGATATTTTATTTTATTTTTATAATGAAAACAAAAACAGTTTATCTTGTAAGAAAGAAGGGCAGTGCAGAGTCTGAACTCAACCCTTTCATTTTTTGGTCTTTCCCTCTCTTATTTTCACCCTCCCACTCTCCATATTTTCTTATTCTATTTTTCAACCTATTTTAATTTCTAATTTAATAACAGTAATAATAATAAAATAAATAATAAATAAAAAAATATTGAGAAAAAGAAAAAAAAATGGTGAAGTGGGAGGTGGATATTTGAATGGGTGACAAGGAAGTGGTGAGTAGGAGCAGTCACAGACAGTGACACTGACAACCAAATATACAAACCGATAAGGGTTGGGCTTCTTCTGAATCCTAGTCACTCAACCAACCTTACCTTCTCTTTCTTTTCTTTTCTTTTTTCTCTTACTCTCTTTTTTCTCTCATATTCTTTCCCAATTCTAACTCACAAATGCACACGACAAACATCTCTCTTTCTTCTCACAAATACAACATTATTCTTCATACTTCACTCAAATAAATAATTACCCTTTTATATTGAATTGCAAATCTACTTTAATAGTTACAATGTAAAAGAAAAAATAATTTCATAAGTCAATTATCTAAAGTTAGATTAGTTTAGGGTTTGAAAACGATTGATTCTTTAAAAAATTAACATTATATTCATCCAAAATTTATTATAATATCAAGAGATGTGTATTTTTGTGGGTAAAAATATATATAAGTGAACGTAAATATATTTTGTAATTTAATTTTGTAAGATTGAGTTAAATTTATAAGTTATTTCATTAGTGATTAATGTAAGTGAAAAAAAAAACTTAAATTAGGTTTAAAAATTACTAATGTGATAATTAGAATCATTCAAAATCTGTTTTATTAAGATTTAAGGTTAAATATGTTTTTCGTTTTTTAATTTTTGGGTGAATTCTAGAATTAGTTCATTTCAAAATTTTAGACCAATTTAGTTTTTCATCTCTCAAAATACATATATTTATCATTTTAATCAAATTTTGTTAAGTTTATTTGATATTAAATGTGTTTCATAATAGTATTTGACTTAATATTAAAGTAAAAATAAAAAAATGTGTCAAACAGTATAAATAACTCAAATACAAATCCTAAAATGCATACGAAACATCAAATAAATCTAACAAAATTTGATTAAAATAACTAAATCTACGTATTTTCAAAGATAAAAGACTAAATTGGTTAAAATTCTGAAATAAACTAATTTCAAAATTTACTAAAAGTTAAGGGACAAAAACATATTTAATCCTAAGATTTATATAATTAGATATAAAGATGGACGACTTTTGAGATGTGCGTTTCAAATAATTAATAAGAAAATTAACATTTCAGTGAGGTAATTTCTCAAGTGGAGAAAAGTTGTAGTTGGTTTTTGATATCTAAGGACTAATAACACGAGTGGTCCTTTTTACTATTGAGAAATTTGTGGCTGTATTGAAGAAAGATTTTGGAAGTCTTGACTTTAAAGAAGGGTTATCTAGAAGGCAAGATTGGACGTGTGTGGGATTGCGTTGGATTATGCTATGGGTTTGTGAATGAGGAGACATCATCAATGAATTGTAATACCATGTAATTCTGCAACATGTGACATTGTGGGAGTTGTTGCCCTAAGCTAAGAAATACTCAGATTAATGTTTTATATGCAAGATTAATATAATTACGTGTTTTTTTTAAATAACCATATTTTTATAATCAATTTTAGTGGGATTTTTTTTAACTATGTTTATCCATCTAAAAGATTCGAAAACAATTCATTATTTGACGAGATACCGAGTTCAGGAAAATATTTATTTTGATCACAAGAGAAGTTAACATGATTTTATTACATTTGTGAGTGACAAATTATATTGTAAACAACTCCATTATTCTCAATTGACATATTGAGCATAATTTTACAAAAGCAATCACGTTAGTGGGCACAGATCAAGAATCTCTTCTGAGAAATGGTGAAGAAGTGCAATGGCTGATGCATCTATGCACTCATGCAATGAAAATCCAGAGATGCAAAATAAACATTCAACATAATTTCAAACCCTTTTCACTTTTTGCAAAATATTTACTTGATCTTGTGAATGTAAATTTGGAAAGTTTCTGAAAGAACCCATCTGATATTTCAATTCATTTTACTGTTTTTGTTTTACTTGCAAAAACCAAATTTTGTGTATAAAAATTAAAACTCCAGTTAAACCTATTATGCAGTAAATATAATTCAACCACAATTTCATTACAATTTTTGAATCAGCTGAATCATTACCTAGAAGTCTGATGGTTTTGATTACTTTTTTAATACATTGTTGATATGTTAAACAGAACCGCAATCAAACAGGATGAAATGATTTTTTTTTTCCAGCATTTAAGTGTCAGATGAAGTTACTTTAAGAAGAAAAGTACCGAAAGCAAAAATTCTCAATTTATGGTAAAAAATAACTCTCTTAATTTTAAATGATATATTATTTAAGATTTAATAATTTATTTTCCCTAAAATAGACTTTTTATGCTCCCCAACAGATTCAAGAAGCAAACAAAATTCTGTTCCAAATCAGAATAACTTGATAAGAAATCAACACCATTTTGCACATAAGTTACAGCTTAAGTAGACTGAAGAGGTGATTACAAGTTACAAAGGAATCCCCTATAACCAAAATCTACCAATTGTCACTAACCACCTCCACCAACAACAATGGTCTTATCTCAGTGAGTTGAGATACATGAATAATATGATACCATGGAGTTTCGGTTAAAAACCAAATTCCCAAAAATCTTATTCACACTCAGTAGTCACCTACACTGACAAAAGAACACTTGGGAAAATTTAAAACCAGGTTACCCACAAGAATTGCAGGTTTCAACGTGGAAGCTTTAGAGCCCATCTTTCGGAGATTCATTGTCAGTTGTTTCTTTGGTAGATACCGTTGCCAAGACATGCGAGCTTTTGATTTCTTCTAACTGTGAAGACAAATAACACATATATGGTGGATAAACCCTAACATCAGTCAAACCGAAAAATAAAAACAACAAATTCAATAGAACCAATGGAATATATGAATAGTATCAGAAGCCAAAATTACCAAATTGTGGATTAGAAATTTAGTATTTTCTTTTGGTTAATATTTTCCACAAGTGTAACGTTGATCCGAGAGTCATAATCCACTCGTATAGAGATCAATCATCATAGATGGAAAGTTAACATACTTAAAAATACATCTAATGGAAACCAAGATTTTCGAGAATCATTTCTATCCTTTTCAGTGGCATGGCATGCGAGGAGGGAACACACAATAATTAACCTATCTCGAATTTCTCCAATCCTGATAAATGTTAACTTGACCAACAAGTTGTCAGTGGAATTAATGGACAAAAGCAACAAGTTGTCAGTGGAATTAATGGACAAAAGCAAATTATATGGGATTGCACATTTATTTGTATTTGAAACTGTTAGGATAATATGTTTATACTTATATATGATTTCGCAGATTTAGTGGGCTGAAAATCTGATTCACAGCTAATTAGATTGTATTTATGAGGTATCTGCCGCTGGAAAATACAAAACTTTGGCCTCGTGTTCTCGATGTTTAACCGGTATCAACCTAGGTTACTGTCCCAGACTTTGTATACGTTCTTTGTTCTTGTTTTTTCACCCTAGTCCAAGTTTCTAGATCTTTTTTGTTTTCCGGTCAAGTTGTTCTAGGCTACCCGTTTCCCTGTCCTGATTACCCTCTAGTAGTATTTTGTTTCCTTTGAACTGTATCCACGTCTATGAAAAATATATGATGTTTTATCAGTTTGCCTTAATGCCAAAAATTACTCAGTATGGGAGTTCCGATCCCAAATATTTGTCAGAGGAAAATATCTGTTGGGGCATGTTGATTGTAGCACACCTCTCTGACAAAATCCAACATAAGGTTGACTATGTCGAATGGAGTGTTAAAGACTCTCAAGTCATGGCATCGATCCAAGCTTCCGTGGATCCCAGAATTGTTCTCAACAGTCGTCTTTATGAGACTACAATAACGATGAGGACACTTGAAGAAAGACTATAATGAAACCAATGCAGTTCGATGATTCCAGCTTGAGTATGACATAGCTATCTTTAAACATGAATCTTTGGGCTGAATATACTGATATAAGTTATGAAAACTTGATAACTCATAGTCTTAAATTCAGTCTAATCAATTCACAAAACTACTAAACGACATCAATTTCCTTTTGAAATTGTGATCTGACCTTGAAGGTATCGGATCCGGTCATCAGTGGATGCATATCTCAATGATTTGTATCGTGAAGAACAACATCTCAGTCCATCCTTCAAGGACATAAATCATTTGTTGTCCCAGCAGCATGCATGGCAGAAGGGAAGTCAAGAAGTCCTGACGTGAGGGTTGTTTAATGTTTTTGGTGCAAGAAGTTTTGACATCATGCACCAAAATGACAACACAATCTGTTGGCTGTGTTTATTGGGTATTCTCCTTAGCAGAGGGGTTTTCTATGTTATGATCCTAACCTTAGCTGGATTCAGGAATGTCATCTTCCAAGAAAATATATTTTTTTTTGCAACACATCATGACTCTCCAATTTCTATTTTTCCATTGTATTCTAACTCTCAGTAGGTCAATCATCATCTAAACCTAGCTTGATCAACTAAAGACGAAGTGTTGCGACACAAAATCAGGAAACAAAATCCCATGGGGCCCCTAAGATAATTCCTTGGCCGCTTAGCCAGTACAGGAACCAGATCCAGCACCATTGTGACGCAATTTGCATGTTTCTAAACCAACAAATGGGTATCATAAATTCCTTGACAGCAAAATTATCATACATTCTTATTACTTCTCATCAACAAGCCATGGAGAATGAATGTTGGTTAAAGGCTGTTGAAACTGAACTTCTTGCCTTAGACGAAGCTCAAACATAGGATTTAGTATCATTGATGCTTGTGAATCCACAAACACCAATTTGAGGGGGTGTAAATAGCATTGATGGAAGAAAGCTAATATATGTGATTGTACATGTATTTGTTTTTATAACTATTATTCTCATCTCTTAATAGAATAATATGTTTAAATGTATATATGGCAGTTTAGCAGATTTACTAGGCTGAAAATCAGATTGACAACTTACAATTAAATTGTATTTATATGAGATTTCGACAGCAGAAGAAGGCACAGTTTTGCCTCATGCTCTGAGTTTAACACAAGTATGTGCATGCACAGTTCTGCCAGCATATGTATGAGAGAGTATAAAGAGAGAGGACCTATTTTATGCTGAGAGTGAGGTGAGCACATATTGATAATTAAATCTTATTATAAATAGTAAAGAACAACACACAGAAATCTCGTAACTTCTTCAAAAATTCATGCTATTATAAGTAACTTCTAATATTAATTGTCCATATATGCAGAAATGACAGTAATTGCATGCCCCAGTGGAGCTGTTACTCTTGATCATTCAGTCAAAGTGGATGGTCAACATTGGTTTTAACTTTAATGTAAAACAACCTTATCCACAAGAGCAGCTTTGTTCTCTTCTGCCAGTCCCCGACCTCCATCCCTTCTATACAGGTCCATAGCTCTTTTCCAATCCATATTTTCCCCTTACTTTGTCTCCTACATTACCTTTAATGAACCTAAAATAACCAAGTTCCCTAACCACACAAGACATTATTATCCATCATAACCAACATTTCAAGTCCATATTCTTGTTACTAATCAAGAGTTCCATTTTTTTTATCACATGCTTTATACACAGTAAATTATTCATTTCACCTGCCATCATGAATCCTAACACCTACAACCCTTCACATTACAAGTATAACTGCGGCTGGATAGACTTTTCAGTAAATACTGAAAGAAAAAGGAAATAAAGTCGTAAAATGAACTAATCTTCTCCCTTAAAATCACCTTATGCATTTCAATTTTTGTTCAAACCCTCTAATCAACTTATCGCAGACTATATTTTAACAACATATGCACCGATTAACTTAATAGCATTATGTAATTAATTATTAATTATTAATTATACTTCGTTAAACGGGGGATAATAATACATATTCCCAGTAACTGTCTACCAGAGTAAAAATTAAAAAGCATGGTAAATAATAAAAGAACAAAAATAAAAAATAAAAATAACCTCTTTGCAGGTTCTCTGGTGTGCTGCCAACAGCTCACTGTATTTGATTTGCAGATCGGAGAATTCGGCCTGCAATTTTTCATACTCGGAGATGGAAGGACAGCTCAACTTCTGTTGAATGAACCTGCGGAGAGAAACGTGTGTGTCACACGTGTAGAGTCACAAATGAGAATGGAAAGTGAAGAAGTGAACATACTCAACGGCAGAAGAAGGCTTGTCGTTTTGCTCGTACAAAGCAACCAGAACTTCAACAACGCCAAATTGGGAACAAAGAAAGAAACAAGAGTTGTTAATTAAGTGAACAATTAGTTGAAAAAACGCATAGAGGGATATGCGAATGGGAAAGAAACCTTTGGTGAGAGCATCCACAGCTCCACTTGTTTCCAGATATTTTCTAAAACCTTCCTTCTTCGCTTCTTTTTCCTACAATCAATTGATAATAACTATCACATTGCGAGATTCATTCATGTTGATATTGATTATTAGAGAAAGGGGAAAAACAGAAAGAAAATTGTGAAAGTTTGAACCTCTTTGTATCGCATCATCATCTGTTTCGATCGACACCCAATGTTCCTATTGCTTGCTTTGTCACCTGTCCCGATCTGCAAACACGCTTCATACTCGTTATATAATTCTAATTCTTGGTGGTTTAATGGAGTAAGAAAGTGTGTAAGTCTATTCTTTTTTTAACAAGTGTCAGTTATTGTGTGTTAACAAAATTATGCAAGAAAGTATATTGTTGCAATGTTTCTTTCATTAGGTGAGAAAAAAAATGCAACTTATGAAATATAATTCATACTTGTCTAAATTTATATTACTTCTAGAATGTATTTATTTCAAATTCAAATTTAAATTTTTAGATTAAGTTCATTCTCTTTAATTAGATTTGAATTAGATATAAAATGAATAATCTTTTAGATTTTGAAAATCTAATATTAAGGTGTGTTTGGTCATGTCAAGTTAGAAAATATTGAGACAAGATAGACTCAAATAAAATAACATTAAATTGGGCTTATATTAGGTTAAGTCAAATTATTTTGGATCAAGAGTAAAGCAAACTAGTTAGTTTGAACTTGAGTCACGGTCTATCCATATTCAACTAAATTGGGTTAGGCGATCGATCATAGTCTGATCAATACCAAGTCAAGATTAATATCAGATCAAGTTGCACCTAAGTCAAGTGGAGTTAGCTCAGGCCTATATTGAATTAAGTCAGTTGAGACTTCTTAAGTCAAATTGGCCCAAGCCAATATCGAGTCTAGTTGTCCCAAACCAATGTGGAGCTCAGTCAACCCTGGCCTGAGTAGAGTCGAGTTGGCCTAAGTCAAAGATTCAGTCGAGCCTACCTAATTCCAGGTTGACGTGAGTCGCCCTAAGATGACGTTGATCTCAATCATCCTTATACAAAGGTTAAGTTGATTCAGCTCATGCCAACAATCAAGATGAGCTAGACCAAACACCTTGGTCGAGGCTGAGTTGATTTAGCTCGAGATTGGATCAAGTCAACCCCGTCACAAGTTGAGGCGAGTTAGTCTATACCTATTTCAAGTCAAATAGGCACAAAACCAAATTGAGTAGGTTGATCTGGGACTAGGACAAGCCGAGTCATTCCAAGACTTGGACAAGCCGAGTCGATCCAACATCAAACACAAGTCAAGTTGGTCCAAACCTAGGTCAAATTGACTCACCGATACAAAAGTCAGACTGATCCGATCAATATATAGTTGTGTCAAATTTAAATCGAGTTATGTTCTCATAGATCAAATTTAGTCAAAATTAACTAAAATATATAATTGTGTCAAATTTAAATCGAGTCATGTTCTCATAAATCAAATTTAGTCAAAATTAACTAAAATCAAAAGACGAATTAAATCATGTATAATAAAATTAAATTTGACCTTTGTTCTATTACATTGAATCAAAACCATATTAAGCAGAATAAAATTAATCCTACATCAAATTTATTAAATATCAGATCGAATTTCAACTACTTAACAAAGTAAATTTAATCAAATTCAAATTTAAGTAAAAAAAATTCAAATAAAATAAATCTAGTTAAAATAAATATGAATTGTAAATTTAATATATTTTTCTGAATCTTAATTAGATCTTAAACCCGATCATAATCGCTCATGATTTTTAATGCATAACTTTTTATTCAAGTACTTTTTAAAATAAAATTCATCTAAGATAATCTTAGAAATAGAAGTACAATAAATACATACTCTCAAAAGTTTTCATAAAAAGTAGTTCCTACTTTTTAAAAAATAATAACATAGAGATTTATAGATTTTTTTCCTTATTAAACTCAATTTTCGGAGTGTAAAAAACCAAGTAATCAAAAGTAAAGGAATACCCCAAAGTAAAAAAGAAAAATCATTTAATACTACGACAATTACTTAGCTAATTTCATACCTAAACAATTACTTTAGAAAAAGAAAAAAACTGATATTTTGGGATGAAATTAATAGTTAATGTCCTTTCTGTCCTTTTCCTAGTGTCCTATTTTGACGCCGTTTTTATTTATTGTTTTTTCTTCACCGAAAAGCTGGGTGTTGCTGTCTAAAGGAAGTATTTTATATGGTGAGCAAATTTACTACTGTTTCTGTCGAGTTGAGATGATCACGCGTCAATGAAACAGATATACACATCAATCCACCGAAAACTATCATTAATATTATTTTTTCAAATAACAGTTAACAAACAAATTTATTTTTGATATATAATAATGTATGATTGAATTTTATGTCGCCATTGTATATCCCTATATTCCTATAAAAAGTAGTTTCAGAAATTATGTTTAAATAATTTAGTTTAACTCCCTTAATTCCTGATTCGTTCAAATTGAGTCGAATTGAGGTGTTCGCAAAGTCACTTTCATTTCTACACAAGTCATAGTCACACACACAGAGACAGAGCTTAGATCTCATTTTTAATTCAGATTTCAAAATTATAATATGCAAAGTGGGAACCTCACAGCTTGGTTCTCTTACAAACAAACCATCTCATCATCACTGTTGAGTCGTCCCTACACTCCTGTAGCTTAGTAGCTCCTTCAACTAAACATGTCACAGTGCAGCATGGTGCACAAAAATAATCTATGACAAAATTAGTTGATACTACATGTTTTCTCTTTGGCATTTACAACTTAATAACTTTCTATAACGAAACTAATCCACCCAACCACTGTACTGAAAGTTTTATGAAGTTTTGTTCACAATTATGAACGAGATATATTATGATTGACTAACAAGTTGAGTAATATATAAATAAATAATAAGATTTCATGTTCATTTCTATTTGCTGATAACGAAGTATTGAAAAGAAAATTTAGAAAATAAAAATTCACATACAAAGAACTAAAAGAATATAACAATGTTGTTTTATTAATATAAGATGAATAGTTGCAGTAGGGCGGGCAACAGTGCGACATATAAAATTTGAAACAAGTGCTCTTGCTTGATTTCGATTATTCGGGCGTAAAAAATGCTAAAGATTAAAGCTCTTGAAGGCAAAATAATAGTAATTTCATACAGTGATACTTGCACAATGAAACGGATACATGGATTTCACTATTATTATTACATCTAGTTTGATCAGCTTTCTATTGAGAATGCTTAAATCAAGGTTTTGAAAAGAAGAAAAGAAAATCTACAAGAATTTACTCAGTATAAAAAACCACACATGAACAACTGATGCGTTTGCCATGATACAACAATGGTGAGCTTTGAACCTATATTATCTGTACTTCTGTAATTCCCAAATAGGTTGCACCAAAAAGTGCCCATGTTTGGGCGTCCCGAAAGAAGCAAAGCTATCTTTCATTGAAAGGATACAAAAATGTTTTTTTTTTTGGCATAATATTAAAAGGAATATCATTGATTGTGATTTAGACCCAGTACATAACAATGACATCCTGAAGAGATTAGAAAGTCCGCGAGTATTTCCTAATTTCGTACATGATTGAAGATATGGAAACAAGATCCTTGTTCAATGCAGATCCACCCACGATCCTCTTAATGCAATCCGAGAGTCTTGTGTAATAGAGCAACAATTGAGTCAACGCAGCCCTTAAGATCTCCATACCACACAAGAAGTTGCTGAAAGAAGTAATAACGTCTTTATGCATCAGCTCGATTGCAGCCTTCCACCTACTCGCAAAATCCTTCACTAGCGGCTCGACTTCGGCGACAGTTATAGGTTTATCTGGACCTGATGTTGGGTCCTCGGCTGAAAAATTACACACAATCAAGCCCGTATATTTCAAAATTGAGATAAAAAACAATACATTGTCCTTGTTGTGATACTTACAAGCTCTAGACTTTACAAACTTGATCAAACTATTAAAATGCTCTTGAAGCAGTTCTTCCTACAAGGAATGAAGAGAACATTAAGGATAACCACATATGAGAACAGGCAGGAAAATTAGATTATTTGCTTAGTATAATCTATCGGTATGCTTTCCCCTTTCTTTAATATAAAAGAATTTATAACTATTATAAGTCCTTTCTCCAATTTGGAGATCGCATAAATGGTTTCTAAACTTTTTTCAAACAAATTGAGTTCTCGTGAATTGAATGGTGAGGCGACTCAGCATGCTTGTGTTATTTGAAAGTCATTATCGCAATTTAGGACATAAAACACTACAAAATTCTAGGTGGGCATAAGATGTGAACATTATATGCCAAAAGAAACAAGAATGTGAACATATAGCAACAGAAAATTGATACACTGATATGTTCCCAAAACTATCATTATATTGAAACTATTTATACAGGAAATTGATTGTAGTTACCACAAATATTGTTGTATTGCTCTTCAGTAGTTCTTCAAAGTGCATTTGAATCTTTCCACCTTCAGGTCCTGCTTCCTGGAATCAAGAAAGTGGGCAAGCTTCAGTTGGCAAAAGTCAGAAAACATCCTATCTGACTATGAAAACCACATCTCTTGTCTCACCCCTGAGCTTCTTATTGATGCAAATATAAATAGTTATTTGACAGAATCCTACCTTCAAAACTGTAATTGTCATATCATAGTTGTTTATAAGAAACACTGTTTGTAGTTTTTGTTTTGCGAAGTTCTTCGCAAGCTTGATAAGTAAGTCATCAACAGCCATTCTAAGTCGTTCCAAATTCAAATCAAGCTGCAATTGATAAGAGGATATATTGTATTAGAATTTTACGGAAGATAACTAGGTGACTATTCATCCATCACACTAACCTGACCATCTCCACATTCAGCGTTTAAGTGGATAAGAGAAGCAGTAAACTCAGCATATCGCCTCATGACATAGTGAGGATGAACATCGTCTTCCCATAATGTCTTCACATTTGCATTACGCAAGCTGTTGAGGTGCATGTCAAATACCAATTTAAATCTAGGCCACAAGGATATATTGACCTGCACAAAATAAAATTAGCTTCATCATGGGTCGATAAAGAGTAAATTCTAAATGATACACGGGCACATTATCTTATTAGCAGTATTCCTTAAAGCCATTAATAATGTAGTCCATCTAAATCTACAGGTAATTACCAATTATGAGCCAGTGGCATGTGATAGAAGGATATCAAAAACCAAAAATGTGTAAATAATTAGTATAGATAATAAAGAAAAGGCGAGAAGGAAGTTGAATTGGGGGCTTCATAAAAAGTAAATACTCACCACACACTGCTTCAAATATTTGCCAATTAAAAAAAAAATACATAAACTGTATATATATTGTACTGCTTCAAATATTTGCCAATTAAAAAAGAAACATAAACTGTATATATATATTGTACAATAATGTGAATTGCATTATGTAGCAGAAAATAAATTTGGAACAACAAGTAAAGACAATATTTGCTGCATTCGGCAACTTCAATCACACTTTAAAGTTTGCAAAGGCTACAATCTATATATATTAGGGTTAAATATGTTTTTGGTCCCTTAACTTTCACTAAAAATTAGAATTAGCCCCTCTTCGAAACTTTGATCCAATTTAGTCCCTCAATTCTAGAAATGCATGAATTTAGTCTTTTTAATCATGAATTTAATTTCTTTAACCAAATTTTATTAAGTTTATTTAACATTTCAAACACATTTCTTAGCTAAAATTGAAACGGAAATGTGTTAATTGGTATAAACAATTCAAATGTTATCATAAATCGCATTTGAAACGTGAAATAAACTTAATAAAATTTGGTTAAAAGGACTAAATCTACACATTTATAAAGTTGGGAGACTAAATTGGACAAGAATTTCGAGGAGAGACTAATTTCATTTTTCACTAAAAGTTAAGGGATCAAAAACATATTTAATCCTATATATTATAATAAAAATGTAAACGAATATTATCGCAAATGAAAACAAGGGGAAGTTCTGGTCAGAGTTGAGTTTTCCTGTCATCAACCAATGTCAATCATATTTAAGAAAAAACGAACCCAGTGGGCAAGTGTCAATCATATTTTATTTACTCTTTTACATCTATTGTTATTTTAACCAGAACAACATCCCAGTAACTCTAGTGCTTAAATAGTATCAAAGCTAGACTCACATTTCAATGTGTACAAAAGCTATTCCCAAACATAGAAGTCCAATCATCATCTAATTATAAGTTATTATATGGCTTCCCAGTTTAAACACTCTCAAGAGAAGGCTATCTTGTATAGGTAAGTCCATAAATAGAAAACCGACCTTGTCTAAATATGAATCCAGGCATGGAATCCGTCTCCGAGACATGATGAGCTGAAATTGAAAAAGTCATACACATCAAATATACAAGTAAAATTTCCAAGTGCATCTGCTAAAACATGCAGAATACTACACAATTTATTCTGTTGACTGCTATATTTTTTAACAAAGCTTTATTTCTACGTATGTTTTATGTGCTGAAATGGTTCAAGAGTTGGAGAGTCATAAATATTCTCATGCTGTAGAAAGGACCATTTCAATATTATTCATTCATATGGTAGTGTCTTCTTAAATGATATTCCAAACCCCCAAACTATCAAGACTCTTTGCTTGGAGTCAAATATTTTACGAATGAATTTGATTTATAAATGAATACCTTTGTGCATAGTTATGATATATAAAATTGATTTTATTTAGAAATCTTTTTTTTTGTAGTTGTGTACGAATAGAAATCCACTCATTTTTAATAATTGAATTGAGATTTTTGTTGCACTTATTAATTTAATCGGTTTAAGTAAACTGCTCACATTTGGGAGATATAAGGTGGGTTTGAAAGGGAAGGTGGGAGAGGCTGTGAATTCAACTCCCTCCACTAATATAAATATTAACAACTAACATTTGTCGATAAAAAAAAAGAAGTAAACTGCTAACATAAAGTCAATTCATTTGTAGTTGTGTACGAATAGAAATCCACTCATTTTTAATAATTGAATTGAGATTTTTTTTGCATTTATTATTTAGTCAGTTTAAGTAAACTGCTAACATTTCGGAGATAAAAAAAAAAGAAAGTAAACTGCTAACATAAAATCAATTCATTTGATCTTTAAGGCATTCCAAACATGGAATCTGATTTGTAAATAAATTCAAACCCCTTTTTTATATAACGAATTTCAAACATAAGCATTAATTCATAACTTAAATCTAATAAAACTATTTCTAAATTTTTTATTCGGAGCACAACCTTCCAGAATTTCAGGAGGGGGTTAAGATTCAGAATCATATTCCTGGAAATTGGAATAAAATGCAAAACAGTTAACAGCCATCCACTGAGATTACATTTACTTATTCCAGAACTGTCTAATTAGCATCAATATGGTGTTTGCTTAGACACGTTCTTTTCACCCAAAGAAAAAATTCAGAGGCTTACAAAATAAAACATTACCTGATGCTTGTGTATTATTTGAATCATAAGCATGAGGCCAATAGCATCATAACAATTTGGAAGTACTGAATTGAAGTGCTCATCAATGACGCCAAATGGACCTGAAAATACCAAAGAAAAATCATAAGTATCTTCTTGAAAACACAATTCTAAAATGAAATGAAAAGAAATTCAACACTGAAGTGATCTAGTAGTTTTGGTACAAGTAAATATATACCAAAATGAATTTAACAACTGTCCTTTCTATATTCAAATCGTTAGAAAACAACTACCAAACCTGTTTTCCACAAGGTCCAAGTACACAAACTGAATGAAGCCATCATGTTCTCTATTATAACTACTTCATCAAATTATTAGGCTGTATATCATCTACTGATTCTTCACACAAGGGCCTTTATCAGTCTTCTTCTCATATGCCTAAACCATATCATGTCATTTTACCTTCTTTCCCTCACTTGATTGCACTCTAACTTTCAATCCAACACGAATTTTCCTGGTCTTAACTTTTCTTGCATGATCAATTATATAATGCAACATCCACATCTTTGCAACCCTTATGCTTTTATTGGCACTTTATCATCCAACATTAAGAACCATACAGCATGGTTGTTCTAAGCATGATTGTGTAATAACATTTTCCTTTTAGCTTAAGGGACACCTTTCAATCACAAATAAAACCTAAAGCATTCCTTCATTTCATCTACCTAAGTATGAAGTCTATGATTTACATCTCTATTTCTGTATCGCATACATCTCTATTTCTGTATCCATTGTATGAAGATCCAACATACTTAAACTGTCTGGCTTGTGGCATGATATATCTCCAATTACTAAATGGCAATTTTCTAGCGTAGTTTTACTATATTTAAATTATATACAGACCTTTAATTCATTTTCAGCACTAAATGTGTTTTTAGCAAACTCATTAATTTAGGGCTTAATTTTTCGTTCATAAAAAGTCACTTCTTGGTTTTCAACGTTCAAATTAATCAGTTATATTAAACAACTCTCATCCATGTTTCTTGATGTTCTAATACCATTTTTCCAATGAAGTTTACTTATATATGATCACTGCAGCTGATATATCCCTACTTGTTTTTAAGGAGTTAATTTAGCATATTACAACCTCTCATTTATTATTTATACACTCTCACAGGTGTAACTTACTAGACCCATCTTTAGACACGCGATAATGTAATAGTAGCAATCCTCATGTGTGTGTGTGTGTGTGAGAGAGAGAGAGAGAGAGACTCTTGGTTATTGTGAGTGAGAACATTTAATTACAATGGTTAGATTCAAATTAATAGCTCTGGTCATTTATTTAATTTCAAGTTCTAAGTGATCTTTTAAAAATCTCATATGTACTTTAATTAAAAAGAAAGAAAATCACAAGGGATTTGAAATTTAATATGCCATGTAAACCATTAATTTTAAACTGATAGTTGTAACTAAATGTTTGTATAATCTTATTTCTCGTGTAGAGTTCTCATTTTGGATATGCTCCTTACACACATCAAAGAGACAATGAATCCAACAGTGTTAGTCTTCCTCTCAAGAACACATGTAAAAGGAATCCAACAATGTTGATCTCCCTCTCACACAATACATATACACCATATGTGACTTATGAATTCAACAATGTTCCTCTCACATACAAATAAGCTAGAAGTCTTCCTTATTCTTTATTTTTTAAGTGAAAAAAAAACTCCTCACAATAATCAAGACATTCCAGAAAAAAAATACCTGCAAAAATTTCATAGAATATAGGTTTTTCTCCAAAGAAATCATCACAGAAATTATATCTGCAGATGAACGAAAATAATGTCAATATGCATAACAATAGGGACTTTATGTTATGATGATAATATAACAAGACATAGTGAACTTTTAGAGTACTCTGAAGTAGCAGTATCCATAAGCAGTTTCTGCAAGCTCCTGAACAGTTGCTCATATGGGTATTTAATGGAGCTTGCTTCAGCTATATGTGGAATTAATGCAGGTTCCTCAATTTCCTGTAGAAAGTGTAACAAACGAAATGCAGTTATCCAAAAGTCTGCAAATCAGTGCAGATTCATTTAACAATACATCAATTTCTGTTAAGCCAAACAACCCTCAATGAGGACTTAATATTACAACAAAGAAATAACAATGGTATTCAAATTGGATCAGGCTCTTGTACCATATTAACCAGAGTGGAAATTAATGGGTGACCCAAAATAAAAAACCGATAGATTCTAATGTCATGACAGAAGTAGACTGAATATAACTCAAACACAAAAGCTAGCTTAAGAAAAGAGTTTCTCAGACATCATTAGAGTATTTTGGCATTATTCCCGGTAGATATAGAATATCTTAAAAACATGATTTCTAGTATTATATGAATTTAATTGCAGAATCAAATTATCAAACATATAACTCAGCATTATTGCTTTAAAAATTACTAATAGGTCCAAAAATCTTGAAATACAACTTGCTAAAAAGCAAACTTTCTTTCTTTTCTAACAGTTATAGTTCATGGGTTTAACGAGCCTCCATTCCATGAAGAAAACTATTAACGTCAATAAAAATATAAATAAATTAAATAAACACATGGATTTTAGGCCAATCTGATCAGTGATCAAAAAGCAAAATCATCAGCAAGGATTTCCTTTTTCGTGGACAGAGTTGTACCTTCAATATATTAATTCTATCCCCAAGTGCGAATACCGCAGATCGATTCTTCAGCGGTTCCCTTGCTCTGGTGAATAGACCACTGCTTCTTGTCTCTACACCAATTAAATCATTATATGTTGCTATATCCAATTGTAATTTCTCCAATGCTTGTATATAAGCACGAAAATGAGCACTAAGAACCTGCAAACATTCAGCAGCAGCATTAGCGTTTTTCTTTAAGTTATCTAATGTTATTCTAGGGTGCATTTGGAAGAGCTTATTGGGCTTGTGATAGTTGCTTATGACCTTCCTATGAGCTCATTGTAGCCTTTTCCAATAAAATTTGTGGAGAAACTAATAAGAATAAGCTTATTTGGCTTGTTACTATGCCAAATCAGAGCTACCTAATGTCTTCAATGCAATCATAACATATCTCAGTTTAAACCCAATTTATAAAAAATAAGTGTATTTTTGATCTGGTCTGGCTTCCTTCATTATTGAACCCAGATTTAGGTAGAATGCAAGTCATACAAAACAAGGTTTTTTCAACAGATTACAAGTCTAAAAATGGCTTAGGTTACAAAATACTAAGCTTACCGAAATATCTTGATGACTCGTGGACCGTGATTTTGACAAAAATTCAATAAACCAAACAAAAAGATGCTTTGGATCAAGATTAGAAACAACGACAAACACTCAGAAGCAACTGGACCTTTTCTACTTCAAATACCGATATTGCTTCAAGCCCTATTTTTAACAGTTACCTTATTCATTGTATCAATGTACGCAGCACGAACTTCATTGTATATTTCCTTGCCGTGTTCGTTGAGGAAGGTAACAACATACCTACACATTTATACATCAATTCATTAGATTAGCAGAGAACCAGAAGCTCTAAACAATACCAAAAGTGAGTCCACAATTTAAAGGTGGCCAAGAAGTGAAGTATAGACTAGAATATTTCACAGCCTTCCAATGTAGGCAGGCCACATAAAAATTTCGTAAATGATGGCAAGTTGGCAACCACAACCTTTGATTTAATACTTCATGAATAAATTCTTCAAGATTACCACAAACAATAAGAAAAACTTACTTGTATTTCAAAAGGACATTTTGTTGAAGTATTTGGATATTGGTTTTGGGTTTTCTCAGTGCATAAAGTTTCTGAACAATAAAGTCAAACACCTACAGACGAAATTTCGTATTAGTTAATTTTTACCTACTAAATGGCCTACCAAATACAAAGAAAAATGAGCTATAAAAAAATATTATTCTTATTATTTTAGGTAACCTTTGAAACTGCTTTCTGCCTGAGCTTCTCAAGCTCAGGTTGAACATCTTTTAGAGCTTTTGAAGCTTTAACCATTGGATCTACTTCTATAAACTTCAGTTTTTTACTGAGAATCTCTAGTGTTCTCATATATTCTTCATTGACCTGAAAAGAAGTCCAAAGCGTACAAGTCTACTTAAAAGATTATTAAACATTAACGAGGAAATATAATGAAAGAAACTATACTCATTATGTACCGAGTGATCTGAATGAAAATAAAAAACAGACAATTGAATTGAAATAAATTAACTCTAGGACAAAAAATCAAAGAAAACCCAGACGATGTATCCCAGTGGAAGATATTAACCGTCAATCTAGGCATTATATTAAAATTCAATTTAATAGTTGTACAATTTTTTAAATGTTTCGAAGGCTACCAATGTGCAGATATGTCAAAATTAATAAAGCTAATCAAGATTCAAGCTACAACAAGTTTCCCAAAAATATGAATAGAAGTACCAAAGGCACTAAAGATATTGTGTCTATAGCATAATAATGAAAAAAGTGACCAATGATGTGAACAATCAACGTCAAAAGTAAAACACCTGAGAGATCCTCAAATAGAATATTGTTTTTTAAGTAGTAAAAACTGAAATGGATGTAAAATGCAAAGTAGTACAGTACTACTAAAAAAATAAATATATATTTTCACACCAGCAAAGGCATCTTAAGCAATATTGGTAGAGAGCGTTGGTGCATGGAAAAAATATAAATACCTCTCCATCAACAAGAACATCAACCATCCTAGGAGGCACTATTATGTCCTCCACAAACTTAGCCAATTTGGATTCAGCCACCTGTTGGATGATACAAGAGAAATGCAGAAAGGTAAAGGATTAACATTATAAGATATCAAAGTGTTTATTTTGGTGAGGGTTGCTTCCCAGGTCAAAAAGACTTATTTACAAATTGGGTTTGGTTGAATTATTATTAATAAAGGCCAAAAGGGTGTTATGATACATTAGTGAACAACTATGAAATTTATTTTGTTTAAATTAAACATTCATACCTTGCGATTCTTAAGTCTCAAACTCATATCCATAGACTTCTCCTGGAGTATCCTTATGTCTGAACTAATGGAACCAATTTCAGCCTGATAAAAATTTAAAAATAATTTCATGATCTAATATCCAATAAATATAAGAAAAAATGTACTTCAAATATTTTAGTAAGTCCTTCAAATGATTGAATGTACTGCTGTGGTTTAACATAGTTTCTGTTACATGACTATTACAGATGAATAACAGGTAAATAAGTACTAAAGAATCAAGAGAATCTAATCATTCTCATGGGGAGAAGTCTTCATAAAAAGGAGAGGAAAATTGATGTGTCAAATTCAAGCTTCAAGTTACAACTTAGTCGGCCAAAAACATACCTGAAATCCACTTAGAAGAGTTTCCATCTGTGACAAAATACTATCACAATCACGAATTTGATCATGAAGAGAGACTAGATTATCACTTTCTTTAATGTAATCCTGTAATAAAATGAACGATATTAAAACTAATCATCGGATAAAAAAAAAGTAAAAGCATTAGCTAAGTAAAACAACCACACTTTGATCAGATATTCATACTAAACAACCAGGACAAGTAATATAAAATGGAGCAGCATTTAAAATGTTCAGAAAGTTTACCACAAACCTGAATTGAATCCAATTCAACTTTACGCAAATCGTTCTCTACTCCTTTCGTGTAGTCCCTAAGTTTGGTACCTTTAGAAAGTATATTAGCAACTACCTACACAAAACAAAGCAATCTAATAACTTAATACATGTCGATCCATTTAAACAGCAGTAATGCTTTCAACACAGCGACCACAAAGTGACTCACATCATTGTTCCTACACTCTTCCAGTTCCTGCTCTAGTCCTTCCAACGATATATCATCGCTGAAAAGTCAAGTTAACCGAAACACATGAAACAACTAGTAATCCAATTTTGATTCCAAAGTTTGAAGCTCCAAAGTCTACGAACTGAAACTAAACGTAGTAGAAAGCGAAGAAAACCTGCTCGGATCCTCTTCCAAAGTTAGGTCACCAACAAATGCTCCCAAATCGAACACATTCTTTTGTGCATCGCTGGTTTCGCCAATAGAGGGACTCTGCAGAGAGCGGAATCAGTAAATGATTAAGAGAAATGGAAATCGAAAGCAGTAATTGAGTGAAACTGAAAAGTGGAATGGTTTCAGCAGTAGTGCAATCGAAAAGAAAGGTTCGCACCACTGTGACTCCGGCAACATCCGCCATTGTTGACGAAAGTGTGAAGTGTACGGAAGAACGATAACTGGATTAGAAGAAGCGCAGGTTGAGGTTCAACAATGCATCGTCAAGATGAAATGCAGACACATCGATGCTTGGATTGAATGAGATCTGAACGGATCCACGACGACACGAAACAACTAACCTTTACCGATACCAGTCCAAATAAAATGAAAGAGAATGTGATTGGGGAACCAAATGAATTAAAATTACCATATTATTTGTATGATTTATTCTAGAACTGAAAAATGTTTTCTATACATGTGTAAACAAAATTTTAAAAAATCGGACAGCTAAATATAGCAAATAATCATAATAAATAGATAAAATAGCATTACTTTTTTTTAAATCATACCTAATTTCAAACTAAAAAATAATTATAAATTACCATATGATTAAATTAATGATATTGATATTAGTTATCATAAAACCGTCCCAATAACAGTTTGTAATTAAATAACTGTATACAACTATTTTATGTTGTTAATATATATCTACTTCAATTGTTATTTGATGAGTTGCTAAAAAAAGAACCCTCAAAAAATTGAAACATAAAAGTTACTGAGAAGTGAATTTTTCAATGGTTAACTATTTTACTCTTATATAAAATAAGGTCTTAGTTTACATTTTTACACATTTCAATATTTTAAATTTCCCGCAGTCATAAAAAATATATTGTTTTTTTTCAATTTTGAAAATAAGTTATATGTATGTATCATTAAAAAAAATTATTGACATGTATTCAAAATTATTTCATTAGATTATTGTGGTCTCTAATATGTGTTATAAATTTTCTAAAATAATAGTAATAATAATAATTAATAATAATAAAGAATTGACTGCCATCAAATAAACAAGCACAATTATTATCGTATGTACCAAATAGTTATTATAAAATATTAGACAAATTATTATCATTATACTGTGACAAGAATTATTATTTTTCGAGTATTAATATAAATAATTTTATTTTATAATAAATACATCAATAAATTAAAACTTAATTTTCGTTGTTAGAATTCTAACATTTTTTTATCGATTTTACAACTGATTTCTTAAAATTGATTTAAATGAGCGTTGAACGCATACAATAAGAAAAAAAAAAAGAAGAAGATGGAAATACTATTTCAGATTAAAATAGAAAAATAATATTTTTTGTTCAAACACGACGCACTTAAGAGGGATAAATAAAGATAATAAAAAAAATATTTATAACAATTGAATACAATATAAATTAAACATACACTACTTAATCACAAATTACAAAAATTGTGTAAATGATGAAATCTTGATGAGGCTTGGGTTTGGGCTTGGACTGGGCCAGTTATCATAGAACGGCGTCGTTTATGGTGAAGGTTTTGAACTGGGCATGAGCAATAAACCCCAAAATCTCGGGTACTGGTCTCCTTACAGAGCAAGTGAAGAAGAGAAAAGCGTTCCAAAATGTTCAAGCTATCGCGCGTGCTTCATCTCACTTCCTCTTCTAGGTACTCTCTGTTACTACCTTATTACTTCAACTATGAACTCACTTCTCCCTTCTTCTTCAATATCGCTTATTACCTCTACTTGCTATTCCATTGTTCTTCACAACTTCGTCTTAACACTAAATAACAAACATCAAAGTGGTCCGTCCCAGAAAACAAAAATTTAAGGTTCTGTAAAAAGGGCTTTGGAGAATTTAGTTGTAAATTGCTTAATGTAGTGTGAATCTGGACACGCCATACGCCAGAGATAGCTTTCGATAATGTAAGATGAATCTTCGTAGTAACATCGTTAGATGCTTTTAAATTTTGCAATTTTGTGAAACAGGCATAGGCTGTTGGAAGTGTTGTCGTCTAGGAATGTTGAAGTTGGAGACTTTCTGCGGAATCGGCGTGATTTTACCCATTCAGCTGGCATTTCTACTACTACAAACAATTATGCTGCTAAAGGCATTGCTTTATACCAGTGTTATAATTTTGCTACTTGTTGAGGCTGCAACTGAACTCATTGGGGTTTACTTTTGTTTTTTGTTTTTCTGCTATGAACTTGTCTTGCAGGGTATGCCTCGGATCGTATATTTGCTCCTTATACTGTTTACAAGGGCAAAGCGGCATTTTCGTTGAGTCCTTGTCTTCCAACTTTTACTAAGTTGGATGTAAGATTGCTGTTTTCTTTTAATAATTTTATTGAATGGACATTTTATGTATGTGTGTTTGTGTGTGTGTTGTTAACCCATTTGTTCATAATTATGAACTCCACTTGTGCAGTCCGGGACTGTTGTAGTTGATCGACGTGGTTCAATGATGATGACTTTCATGCATTCTATTGGAGAGCGCAAATATGACTGGGAGAAGAGACAGGTAATTGTGTTTGCTATTCCATTTGCATGGTTAAAGGTTACTGGGGTTTTGACGTGTTTTTTGTTTATCTCTCTCATAGTGATTATCTTTTTGTAGAGATTTGCTCTCTCAGCCACTGAAGTTGGTTCTTTGATAACTATGGGCTCTCAAGATTCCTCTGAATTTTTTCATGACCCTTCAATGTTATCAAGGTTGGTTTCATGGCTCTTGGATTAGGTTTTGACGGCCAACTAAATATCGTTTGAGTGAACTATAATGGGGTTGAATCAAAAGTACATCATCATTAGCCGCTTAGTCAGATTTTCTTTTTATATTTGTACTACATCAATGATAAATAGTGATGACTGCTTTGTAATCTTATTATGTTGCAGTAATGCTGGTCAAGTAAGGAAGAGCTTATCGATTAAGCCTAATGCAAACAACAATGGATACTTTGTCTCATTGAGTAAGATTATTTTTTTTTCCATTAGTTTTTCTCCTCTTTTGCTGCTCATATTGCACAATGCACCCTGTGTTCTCTCTGATTGTTGCACCTTCTTTGGCAGCTGTTGTCAACAACCTGTTAAACACCAAAGACTACTTCAGTGTTCCTGTCACAACTGCTGAGTTTGCTGTAATGAAGACAGCCTGCAGTGTATGCCTTTTATTTGCTTAGTTTTTCATAAGTTTGCAAATTATATTATAGCTTCTATGGACTGATGAATTTCTACTTGCAATAATTAAAAAATAAGAATAGAAATGGTTTCTCTTATCATATCAGAAATTTTCTCTCTGGCGTTGGAAGGGACAAAAATATTAATTATCCTGTCATCTTGCAAGCATAACATTCCACTAATCTACGCAATTCTTGTCTTGAACCTTGATTCATCATTTATGTCCATTAAATTTAGCACATTTCTAAACCAGAATCTAGAAATTCAGATCACATGTGGGTTTCTCTTGAGATTTTTACATGCTAATTTTTTTGCTTTGAAAACTGTTAGTGCCGTTTTCATTCATAATATACTGGGGATAAATAGAACTGTAGTAGTGGTTAAAAAGTATAAGCATGGTTGAACAAATACACACGCACACAGGGATGGATTCAGATACTCTAGAGTAGGTTTAAAAATTAAAATATTAAGTTTGTTTTATAAAAATAATATAAATAACTGTGTGGTGTTAATGAAGGCCGTTAGATCCAAACTGCATGTGCAGTTCATTTTTGGGACTGCAGAAGATCCATATCCCACATGCACACCATATTCTATTCCTCCAAGAAAATAAAAACGCAATGTGAGGTCAAATAATGATCATTCTACAAGTACATGACATAGAGTATTAAAGAAAAACGAAGCTGAAGGGGTAACCATTGTGTTCCTTGATGCTTGGAAGTTCCACACTGGAAACTCAGTCAATCATAAACATATATAGAAACTTAGGGGAGGGAGATCATATTTGTGAAAACTAAGACGGAGGCAAGTCATCCCATGCCTTGCTTACATTCTGGCCTTTTAGTTTGAAACTGCTGTCACTTGGCTTAAATAATCCTTTGGGTTGAATTCAACGAAACCTGAATTCCATTGTCATCTATTCCTTTCTTACATGTATACTTTTGCACCTTCTTAAGAGTTTTGCCACTTATTAATTTGTATTTTAATGCAGTTTGCATTGCCACACATTATGGGTTGGGACCAGATAACTAATCAGCAATCCAGAGGCACAGTGGGCCCTCAAGGGAAGGGTGGCTCTCAAGTTTTAGATTTGGAATGGGAAAAATGAGTTGCTGCAGAGGAATATGAAATAAATCCTTGTTTGTTTCGCAATTCCATTTTGTATATTATCCATTTGAAGACAAGGATTGCTAGGGGAAGATAGCTTGTAAATGGCAATGTTTGATCAGGTGTCAGCAGCATTTTGCCATTAACCATGTTATTGTGTTATATAACTTGTAAAACCACTCAGGTCTTGTGCCTGGTTTTGAAAATACTATCCGGCTGTTTGAACATCAACAGTCTGATTGCAACACGGATGAATATGAGTCGTCAAGTTAAATGCTAACAGATTTAATAGTTAGTTGATGACTGTGTCCAGTCTTTCCATATCATTGTTATTATTGGTTAAAAAAATTGTCTAATCTTTGTGAGCTTTTGGTATAGAAAATGTAGTCAAGAGGTCTAGTTCATTTGATTGAGAGAGTGCGTGAGTTGCAAAAAACTATATGACATATGTTGTTCTTTATGGATAAAGAATTACTCTGATGTTAATTAGTTTTATGTATGAGCTTTGTTAGAAAATAATGTTTGATGTTTTTTTACTTGTTGTAAGTCTTTTTTGAAGACTTAATTTTGTCTACATGAAAATTTGGTTAAACTACAAATATGTTTATTCTAACGATTTTAAAAGATTAAAAAAGTGCTTGTATCTTACTAGTTTAGATAATCCGTTGACCAAATAAACTTTTATAAAAGTTTTATGATTGATTTACTTAAAAAAGGTCTTTAAGAAAGGTCTAGTCTAATCCAAAACTAATATACAAAAAGCTATAAGTTCTTGTATTTTTACTCATACTATAATGAATAGCTTTCGGAAAGTCTGGAAGTTGAAAATAGACTGTATTTAACCAAAAAATATATATCATCTATATCTATATATTTATTTTTCAATTTTATCTTTTAAATATATTCTTTTAAATAAAAGAAACATATTATCAAATTTACCTTTTAAATAGTCGTTTCTTTAAATTTAATCTTTTTTTAAAATTTGACTCTTATTCTAAAATAAACAATTTTTTTAATTATAAAACTATCTATAAAATAAATAAAAGTAATTTACGATAAAATTATAAATATTATTTATATTTAATTTTATAATAATAATAATAATTTTATTATCATTTAAAAAAATACACTAATTTGTAGACATGTATTTTCACAAGTATCAAAAATAAAATAAGAATATCTAATTTTTGACTGAATATTTCATTTCACACGTAATTCCAAGAGTAAAATTATGTGGCTAGAAATGATGATTAGATAACCCTTAAGCTCTTAACATTACTCCTTTAGCAAGTTTAGTTTATTTGTTTACTCTTTCTATTTAAAAATATCAAATGCATTCGAATTCGTTTTTGTGATTACCTTTTTAATTTATTTTTATTTTGATAAAAAAGTTCTACATTAATCAGCTTTATGTATAAGTATATAATATTTAATTTTTTAAATTGTTATAGGAACGACTAATAAACAATATATAAAGAGGATTATCTTTTGTGTCCACATTTCAAAATACCAATTTTATCCTTTAAAATATAATTATTTATTAAATTTTGATATATTTCATGTTCTTTTATCTTTTCTGATATATTTCACTTTATTTTTAATAAATATAATTTTATGTTATAAATTAATTTAATAATATTACAATATTATTACCTACTAATATAATATCACGTATATTTAAAAAAATTGTGTACACATGTACTATCGCATCTATATCTGTATCTACGCTAGTATGTGTATACAAGGGATGTAGATAAAAATTTTCAACGAGAATTGAAAAAATAGTTAAATCTGCAACGTTCAACCTGTCTTTTTTTGTCATCCCAATCCTATTGAGTAAAAATAAAAGCTGCTTAAAATTTATTGTTTACATAGTTAAGAGCATTAAATATTGAAAGTAAGAGCAAGAAATGTATACTTATACCATTATCATTGGTTATATTTGCAAGATGCTATCTTAATGGACAATCTTTACCTATTAAAGAAGGTTTTGTTTGTGTTAATTTCACTCAACATATCAACTGCATTTCCTTTTTGCACCCCCATCAAATTTCTCCCTTCTCAATCATTTTGGATTTTACTGAACTAAATCAATTCCAAAAATATTTTTCCTGAAGATACTCACTGCTCCTATTCTGAAAAAATATTGTTTCGAAAAATAAAATCCAGAAAAATAGGGTGCAAGAAGAAATTGATAGGGTACAGGAAGAAACTCCCCTTTGCAGCAGGCTTATCATTAGTACTCCCATAAACTTTTGCATTCTGGATTAAACAGTCAAAAATATAAATTTTGTATTTTAGAATGTACGTTTTTACTTTATATTTCAAAATATACAACATTAAATATATTATTTTTTGTATTATAGAAAACATAATTGTATTTTGAATAGTATAATCAAAAATATATTTATATTCTATATAATTTAAAATATAAGAACTATATTTCAAATCGTAGATTGCAAGTTAAATATAAATATAATATTAAAATCGAATGTTAAATATTTTCTGTTTCTTTTTTATACAAGATTTTTTTTTTTGCAGTGAAATAGTTGTGCTTTTCTTTTTCATTTGTGCTCTAAACAATGTAAATTTACTTTCAATTTATAAAGAATGTTTAAACTGATTAAAATCTGTAAGTACGAGCATAATTGAAAAAGAAAAGTGGGCACTAAAATGGGAGAAAGTTTAAATTAATTAAAACCTTCTCATTCATTATATTTAAAACAAATTAATTATATTAAATAAATTTTTAATCAATTAACTCGAGCAGTCTGCATAAGATTATATAATGTTTTATACTCAAAGTAGTAGTCTTCAGTTTTAAATAATTTTAAAAAATTAAAGTGATTTATTAAAATAGATAATTAATGTAAAATTTGTACAATAAATCAAATTAGCATGTCATTTTCTAATTTCTATTTTTTTATTACTTTTGAAAATTATTTTATACATACTTATTGTTGCATTTTATTTTTATGTTTGCAGTAACATCAAAAGCCAAGATAAAAGGAATGATTTTGATTTTGAAAAGTTAAATATAAGAGATGAGATAGAAATAAATTTAATCTTAAAATAATATTATTGACAATTTTGTTATATTTTATAAAAAAACACATTGAAACAAATTTAATTGTACAAATTTTGGAAAGGCTGAAAATACTATTTCATACATATATAGAGCATTTATTGAAGGTGATATTGATCGATGTTAAATTAATTTCTTCAAATTAGCTATGATCTTATACAAATACTGACGGAAAATATGTTTAAAATTTCAAAATTCCTAAACAAAGATTTCGATCAATGTTAAAATAAGTTTTATTGCTCGTAAATTTTGTTACCTGTTCGTATCTATCTACAATATTCATTTTCTACCCGTTGTAAGTTTTGTTCACAGATAACTACGGGTACAAACTTTTTTGACATTGCTTACATATTCTTATGGACCTTAATGGTTGGATGAGACAATTCAAGAGGGTGATTCATTTATTTGGAGAATTTAAAACGTTTTGTAATGAAATGTTTTGTTTGGATAGAGAAATTGAAAAACATTTAAAATGCATGCAATTTTTTTAAAATATTTCAATTAGGTAAATTAGAAAAAATTCATACCCTAAAGAAAAGGTGGAATTTGGAATTCTTCTCACTCAACCTCACACTTTGGACTCAATCCCAAACGGATCCAACAAACCCGACAACCATGACAGGTTGGGTTAGCCATATTATCTAGATGGATCGGACTGACCTGATGACAAAAACGGGTCAGGCGAGCTTGACAACTCAAACAGGTGCCCGACCGGCCTGACGACCTAGCCTGTTTGGGTTTTCTGGCCAGTCCGACCTGTCTGGGTCATTGGGTCAGACCAATTCGGCTAGGTAGTTGGGTCAACCCGACCCATTTGGGTCGTCGAACCCGTTTCCAAATTTATCATGAACTCAACATAATTAAGCTTAAAATAAATGCTGTAAAAATTAAATTTTATCTCACAAGAAATTCAATTGTTTTTTTCAAACAAGAAATTAAAATGTGAAAATATTTTAATTTTTTTACCCAAACAAGTTATTTAGAAAATAAAGAAAATTTAATCACAAACAATTCAAATATAAAATATTTTAATATCTGAACATTGTTGAAATCATCCATGCAAAGACCAGTTAAGTCTTTGTCTCGTAGAGATTTCCCATCCACACTATAGCAAGACAATCTATTATAAAAGGAAAGTATCTTTGTAAAAGAAAAAAAAAAATACTGTTTTATGCTAATTTTAAAATACAAATGTACTCAGTTCAGTTTACCTATCAATTAGGAAAAAATTATGTTTTCACGATTTTTATTTTAAATTTGATAAAGTTTCATAAATAGAATTAAAATAGATTAACTTTTCATTTTTTAACTAAAATAAAATAATAAAGTAATATTTTTTTGCTTAAATAAGTAATTTTTAAAAATTTATAAAAAAAAACTTTGTTAAACGTTCATATTCCTATCAATTACGAGTAAAAAGAGCTTTAATATTACACTATTATTTTGAAAAAACAAAAGGAGTAAAAAACAACTTAGAAATCTTTAAACTGAGGCATATAATTCTCACAAGGATTAATCATTCCACTAGTTGTGAAAAAAGAAAGAAAAAAAAGAAAAGAAATTTAACATTAGATGAAGGTGACCATTTCCAATCGTGTTTATGCATGGATATACATGCGTCCAGAAAATCCTTCATGACTTATTGGCTACAACAGAAATACATTTTCCCTTCCCTTCCCTTCCAAAGGAAACAAAAACAAAAAGGTGAAAGCAGAAACACAAATGGAAATGGCTGCTGAACAACAATAATTCTATATTTACGTACACGCAAAGAATCTAACACATTACTTCAACCTGAACTAACTCAAAACAATACTACGTAAAATGAAAAAGGTGGTAGGTCACGTAATTAACGAAGAATATGATGTGATCACTGGCACTGAGCGCTGTTACCAGGGCCACCATAGTAGAAGTAGGTGCCCCATTCATTACTGTAGGAGCTCTTAATGTCATAACAGTTGGTGTTCTCAGCTAGGGTTAAGATGTTGTGCACCGAGCTAAGACTATTGTCGGTGTCTACAATCTCAAGGTTACGAAAATAGCTTGCTTTTCCAAAACCATCTCCAGCAAAATGCCCAGATCCCATTTGGGTGGAGGTGTGTTCCCCGTTCGCACGTGTGTTCACCACTTCGCCACCCCACTCCACCATCGTCGCATGTGTGGCCAAGTGTGTGAATAACTCCACCGGCCAATACCCCACCAGTGTGCCATCGCCGAAACTCATCCACCAGTTCCCTATTTTGGGGTCCTGAGATAATTGATGTTACAAAAGGAAGTGAAGAACGCTGAAAAGTTTAGTATGTAATTTGCATGTGGAAGAAGAAAAACACGAACCTTCCAAATGAGGATGGTGATGTCGTATTGGTTAGCATCGTAAGATGAGATGGGGGAAATGGCTGCTCCAATGGCTATTCTGCTGTTTGTTTGCACAAAACCAGCACAGAGAAGGTTATAGCATCCTGTTGCCTGATATGAATCACTCTGCATAATCCACGAAATCATCACTCTCACAAAATTTTTTCATCTAAACTGATTATCCTACTTCACATCATTCTTGTTAAATCTATCTGATAAATCAGAGTTTGAATTTTTCTGCGTTAAAATGATTATAGAGTGATTATTGGAGAGATGCTGACCGTCCAGTAAGTGAATAATCTTGGCCTGGTGTCACCATAAAGCTCCGGACTGACCTGACTAGTAGAACAATCAAAGCTTTAGAAACAAACTAAAACCAAACGTAAAGCCTTTATTATTTCTTAATTAATCCACCTTAATTATGATTAACCTAATAATCAAACCTTCAGTACCTGCCATCCAGCTTCAATGCTGTTCAGATCTGAGCCATCGAAGGAACCAGAAAGAATCCAAATCTGAGAGAGACTGAATTCGTTCACCACTTGGATGGAAGGTTCCCACACATTTATTGTTGCCTTTGCCCCATACACCTCCTGTGATGATCCTGTGTATGCGATTGCATGCTGCATCATGCATCCACAAGATAATTTTATAACTCAGTCCTTTCCATCAAAATATTATTAGTTTCAGATTTTATACACTTAAACAATAACATATTAAGTATGATGCTTTGTGTTTGTGACTGCATAATAGTAGCACTTAAGAACAAATATGAAATCCTTCAAATCATATTTTATCATTGTACCTCAAAAAAATGGTAGTTTTTTCTTACGTTAATAAGATAGGATGAAAAGAGATGCTTTTATATTCAAGTTTATGTTTAATTTAATTTATACATAAGCTAATTATATATTTTATTAGTTATACCATTTAAATTATAAAACAATTAAAATAACAAACTTAAAACTATAAATTTAAAAATAATATATGTAATTTAATATATATATATATATATATATATATATATATATATATATATATATATATATATACACGTTTTATGTTTTGAATTTCTATATGGTATTTCAATTAATATATAAATAACAACATAATATATAATTATTTAAAATGTACGAAAACAAATGTACAAAATAACTCACAAGTTTATATCTCACAACATTAAGAAAGAACATGAAAAGTTAAAATTTTAAACTTTTTTCCTAAATCCAATCATGTTTGCCAATACATACCTAAGAAATTAAAAAAAAAAATTGATTGTAAATGCTTTGTGGTCCCGGTCAAATATAGAAACGTAATATAACAATGACATTAATTGCCAACTCTTGTATATCTATGACCAAATAAATAAAAAAAATCTTTGTTTTTATAAACTATTTTCTTTTACAGCTTTTCTTATAACCGTGTTGGAGTTTCACTCTAATAAAAATTAAATTCTATTTTAATATTTAAAATGATAAATAGATAAATAAAAACAAAAGGGGAGTGTTGTGTTTTGTGATATATATATATATATATATATATATATATATATATATATATATATATATATATATATATATAAAGTATCAAGCATTATACAACATAATCCGTGTTAGTAGAGACAGATAGACTTATTTCCTTTAATTGAAAGCGTATTTACAGCATTGGAATATTTAACAATAATGTTGACTAAAATAGTAGTGCAGTTTAATAATGTTAAGCATTTATTATACTTGGAATTAATTAAAAGTTATTGTAAGTATGAACGTTAAAAAAGTTATTAAAATTTATTGTGAGTGTGAAAGTCAACAAGTTTATTAAATTAATTATTTATGATTAGGATGAGAGTGAGAAAAGAGGAATATAATATATAAATAAATATAAAAATAAAAATAGAAGGTACCTCGTGGCCGTTGCCGGTGACAACATCGGGGGCGTCGCTGCGTGCGAGAGAGAAACGTCGTCGTTTCTTTCCAAAGTCAAACAAAGACTTCGCTCTCAACACGTCATGCACCGTGCTTCGCCGTATGGGAACGGTTCCTTTTGGACACAGCGTCCCATTTTGGTGCCACTTTTGCATTCCCATTCCCATTCCCATTTCACTCTTTTTCTTCACCTTCATACCCTTTGGCATCTCACTCGGCACTCTCTGTTGCATTCATGTTCATTCAAACATCCAAAAAAATAACCCTAATTTTCTCTTTCAATTTCAATGAATCTAAGAAGGTACCTGGATCTTGTGATTCTTCAAAAGGGGGTGATCTAAAGCGGGTTGTTTTCTTTTGTGGACACAGTCTATGAGATCACCATCTGGACTCTGAAATAATCATGAATAGAAAGCATTTTAGCAACAGCATTTGAACCAATCACACATGCATAGACATGAATAATTAATTTACCTGTATGGTGAGGAGAGGGGTCTTGTTAATGTTGTCCAAGTGTCTCTGAATCCTTTGGAGTCTCAAACTGCTGAATTTCCTGTCAGTTGTGTAGTTAAGGTTGGTGGATTGAACCTCAATCGTTAGGAGCAAGAAGAAAGCAAGAAGGAGAAGATGGTGATGAGTGAGAGGAGAAGAAGAAGAAGAAGAAGAGACAAGAGTGGCCATAACTTGTGTTTTCAGCGTGAAGAAAGAAAATGGGTAAAGTGGAGAAGCATTACTAGCAAAGAAAAGAGCAGAAAGTAAAACTGAGTTTCATGGGTATATTTCCATATAGCACACAGAAAGAAAGAAAAATAGAGAGTGGTAATTAAGGGAGGGTAAAGATTATGATATTGTTTTCTCTCTCTTTGTTAATGGTATTAATGGTGAGAAGAAGTGGTGGGTGGGGTTAATTAAGGTGGTGGTCAGAGAGGGGTGTTGGACTTTCAGCATCAAGATGATGATTGCTTGCATTTGATTCATCATGTGTATTAATAAGGCATGATGATGATCTAGGCATTTACACATACACTTGTGATGCACAAACGTTGAAGCAAATTAAGGATGGAATTGCAGGGTTCAAATTCGAAATATTGAAAGCAATATAAAATGGCAGACCTACCCATCTGAAAACAAAGCCCTTTTTATTGCAGTTCTTCAATGTGCATCTGCCACCATACACTTTGCCATTAATGTTTCCCTTCAAACAAACCATATATTAATTCCTTCTCTTCTCTTCTTTCACTGTACTACTTCTGCTCTATGCCTTCTTTCTGCTTATCTTATTTTCTGAATCATAAAATAAAGTTAAAAACTGACAAATCAATTCAAGTGGAGAGGTGTGTTATCATTGGCACCCGGAAAACCCTAGCTACCATATACTTAAAATTCATATTTACATCGTAAAATGTAATATTGTACTATTTTATATGGTCTTTTCAATTTAGATGTTTATGATCGTGGCGTAATAAAATTATTAGAATGGTAAAAAAAAATTGTAAAATCACTGTAATCGTTGAATTTTTTTTTTATAAAATCATGTTGATCGCTGATTTTACTTGTGGTTCAATCATTCAGTTTAAATAAAACTTAAATTTAATTAAAATTAATGCAATTAAAAGTCCGCCTAATTACATGTGTTGTCACCTAGCAACAACAATAAAAAAATAATTCAATTAAAGTTTAAATTCTTTTTTTACAACTTCAATACTTATTTATTCAAATCCAAAGTATTTTCTACTGCATTGTTCATCTTCTCCTTGAAAGAAAATATAATTAAAATAAATCTTGATTATATATATATATATATATATATATATATATATATATATATATAACATTAATTTTATAGTAAGTAAAATTTAAAACTAGTGTTAGAATTTTATTGTTTTTGAATTCTTCATCATCCTAATCACATTTTAACTGCGCGAGACACGTTTATGTAAATGAATTGATTGTATGTAATCATGAATACTAATTTTAATTTACTTATTTATATAAATTATATATAAATGTGTTTCTTGTTTAAATTCGAAGTTTGTTTAAGAAAAATTTAAATTTAAAAATCACGGATTTTATGTTTAGAGAGAGAGAAAAATTGAGTATACAAAATAAAGAGTAACTTAAAAATTGTAAAGAAAATAAGTGTGAGAAGTATCATATACTTAATTTTGACGGTTAACTTTGAATACTAACCCAAAAGTCATAAAATGATGAAATAGAAAATTTTGTAACTATTTTACCAATTACGTTTTTCATTTTAAAAAGCCTTTAAAAAATGCATAAAAGTAAACAGAAGAAATATAACTTTGTATTTGTTTTCAAAAAAAGTGATAACCCTGTACGTACTAATAAATTTTAATATTATTAATTAGTGTTTATTTTATCTTCTGAGCCAGGGACACTGTTCTTTGAAGATTTTCTTTATAATGCATTTTAGTTTCTCTCCATCTGTCACATTTTTTTCTTCTAATGGCTATTATGAAGTAGGAATCTTTATACCCCTGTTATGTGGCATCGCAAGTAAGAACGATGTTTGTAAAATTTTATATACTAATAGACCAAAATTTAAAGTTAATTAAATTTTAAAATTATTTAGATATTTTTTTTAATTAAATTCCTAATAAAAAATTAATATTATATTAAATATATAACTTTTTTTATATTTTTTAATTGAATCATTATCATCTGATTTTGTAATCTCAAGAATATGATCACAAAGTTCGAGAATAATAAAAATAAATATCTTAAATCTTTATTATTTTTATAAGAAATAATATTATTTTTTTTAAAATTAAATAATAAAACAAAATTCAAATAAATATTCCACACTTATACGTTCTTTTTCAGTGTCTAAGTTTATGATGAAGATTGCGAAATATAATATTTATATATTGACAAAGACTTAATTAAAAAATATAAAGATTTGGGACATTTCATCAAACAATCTCTTAATGAGAACCAGTTAAAAATGTTTAGATTTATAAGATACATAAAAAATTAATTACGTTATTTTATTTTTTTTACAAGGAGAGAGTTATGTTAAGGAAATATATATATCGTCAATATAATTGAAAGCAAATAAAAAATAAAAAAAAAATATTTAATTAAAAAAATATTAAATTTTAGATACTCAATCAAATAAATTTTCTAATAAAATTTTAATAAAAAATAATCAAATATGTGATAAATTTAAAAATAAATTACGCCAAACTATTTCTTAAAATAATTCGACAAAATGATATTTTGTATGGATATGTAGGTGATTTAAGATATTAAAAGAAAATGTGTAGTGGAATCTAACTAGATTTAGGAGTTTGAAATTTGAGAGATTGAGATGGAAGTAATAAATAATTTAGACAACATTTTGAAGAGAGAGATCCATTTGAAGATGTGTTTATAAAACGCACGACCATCCATATGGTATGGAAAGTATACAAATATCAGGATTATATTATTTAAATCGAGTAAGCTTCTAATTGCGAATCTCCATTTTTTCTTTATTCAAAACAATTTTGTAGTTGTCAGTGCTGTGCATATCGTATTGCGCCAATACTAATATTTTTTTTATAGGATTTGAAGCCTAGTTAGAGTTTAATACTTCCTTTCAAAACCATTATTTTTTTGGCTTGCTATATCTGGTTAAAATTTTCGTATAATTATTGATTTAGTTTTCTTGGTTCGGTTCATTTTAGTTCTCTTATTATTTGTTGATTCAATTTAGTTCTTCAATTATTTAAAATTGTTCATTTTGGTCCGTTCAACTTGGTTATCTCCGTTAAGTTGAAGTTAATACTGTATTCGTATGTCATGTGTTAATTTGTGAAATTTTTTATTTTTTTAATTTTTTAATTTTTTAATTTTTTATTTTTTTAAAATATATAAATTGCCACGTGTCAAGTTACAAGATTACAGTTGTACCACATGGCAGTGTTAATAATTATTTTTAATTTAATCATCTATTTAAATTTTTGGTTCAATTTAATCATTTATTTCAAAACGATCTAATTTGGTCATTTTTAATTTGAGACCAAAATAGTAAATAAATTTAAGACTTAAATATCTTTTTCGTTCTCATTTTCGTAGTATTTGTTGCGGATAGTCTTCATTTTTACAAATGTTTAAAATGGTCTTCATTTTCGCAATTCGTGTTTAATTTCGTCATTTTTTGTGATACCGTTTAAATCAGTTTTTTGTATTACGTTGAATTGTGGTGTGTTACGTGTACAGTACATTGTAATAATTAGATAGTTGGGGATAAATTAGATATACATGTTAAAATAAGTTTTTTGAATTTATAAATTAAATCACTACACCTAAATATTCAAATTCTATTAAACTGACTAATGAGATATCAATCTTATATCTCTACCTGCAGAGAGCAAAGATCTCTCGATAAGTAAACTGACTAAAGGGATATCAGTTTTATATCTTTATCAACATAAACAAGTAACTCTCTAAAAAAACATGTAACTGAATCTTCACAAACAATCAAACCCATCACGAAATCTAAAATTATGTATTACTCATCAAATTAATAACCATGTGCAATAAAAAATAATATAATTTATTGATTAATATTATCTATAATAATGACAAAATAGAGAATAATAATTTTATATCATAAAATTATATAAATACAACACTAACTAGAAGATTATAACAACTATATACATGTAGTAATGTATCATTTAATTTAATAACTAATATATAAAAAATTAATATATTACTTATAAAGAAAGTCAAATAAAATAAGAAGTTTCATTTATTTAGATGTTTAAAAAAACTTTTACATTACAAATATGATGGTATCTTAATATTAATTTTATATTCGAAATTTATATTTAGAAAACATATGAGTAATTTGGTATAGTAACTTATAGCAAATTGGATAAGATTATAAAATAAAAATGTAATTGTGATCTATCAATTGCTATTACATATTAAAATTTATAAGAAAATAATTCCACAAATTGAGGGATACAGATATTTTGAGAATGTAGATCACGTTATCAGTCTTTTCTTTAGGCCATAAGTGTCAATTTCAATCATATAATTTATTAGTTCAATGACAAGTAACTATCAATAATTTTTTTAATTTATATTTTTTACAATCATATCATGTGTGGGATAAAAAATTAGTGGATGATCATGTTAGAAAGTAAATTTTAAGCCTAACACAAATCCACAAATTCGATTTTTAAGGTGAAATTACACCCACTTATATATATATATATATATATATATATATATATATATATATATATATATATTGTGAATTGGTTTTATCTTTAATTGATGTGGGACTTCCAACAGTCCCTGGTCACTTGTTGGAATGTCCCTGATCACTTGCTAAGAGGTCTATGCTCACTTGGTGAGAGGTCCTTCATCATATGTTGAGAGGTCCTTGTCACTTGTTGAGACATCCTTGGCCACATGCTTAGAAGTCCCTAGTCACTTGTTGAGAGGTCCTTGATCATTTGCTTAGATGTCCCTGATCACTTTTTGAGAGGACCCTAATCATTTACTGAGAGGTACCTAGTCACTTGCTGAGAGGTTCTTGGTCATTTATTGAGAGGTCCTTGGTCACTTACTAAGAGGTCTCTGGTCAATTGCTAAGAGGTCCATGGTCATTTGCATAGAGTCCCCGGTCACTTGTTGAGAGATCCCTAGGATAATTTGCTGAGAGATCCCTAGTCACTTGTTGAGAGGTCTCTAATCATTTCCTTAGAGGTCCCTGATAATTTATTGAGAGGTCCATGGTCACTTGCTGAGAGGTCCCTAGTAATTTACTGAGAGGTTCTCGGTCATTTGCAGAGAGGCCCTGATCATTTGCTAAGAGGTCCTTGGTCATTTTCTGAGAGGTCCCTGGTCTCTTGTTGAGAGGTCTTTGGTCATTTGCTGAGAGGTCCCTGATCACTTGATAAGAGGTCCCTGATCACTTGCTCTGGTCTTTGTTGAGAGGTGCGTGGTCACTTGCTGAGAGGTCATTGGTCACTTCTTGAGAGGTCATTGGTCACTTGTTGAGAGGTTCATGGTCGTTTGCTTAGAGCTCCTTGGTCTCTTGCTGAGAGGTCCCTGGTCACATCTAGTCCCAGTCGTCACTTGTTGAGAGGTCCAGTATCTCTGTTGAGAGATCCCTAATCATTTGCTGAGTGATCCCTAGCCACTTGGTGAAAGACATCTGGTCATTTGCTGAGAGGTATAAATATTACATATTAAAAAATTATAAGAAAATAATTTAAAAAATTGAGGGGTATAGATATTTTGAGAATGTAGAACATGTTATCAATATTTTCTTTAGGCAATAAGTGTCAAATTCAATCATAAAATTTATCATTTCAATGACAAGTAACCATCATTGAATAATCATTTGATCTTAATATCACGAATACATATTATCCTCCTTAAAATTGGAAAATTTAGAATATTTATTTATAAGTTAATTAAATGTTTGATTATCAATTAGTTAGTGTAATATAAAATATTTCACGTTTTTACCATACGAGACTTACAAATAATTATGTTTTTAAGTACTAAAAAATGGACAGTGATACTTTAATAAAGTTTGACAAACTACTTTTTTACTTTATTATTTTATTTAAATTTAAAAATAAAAGATTAATCTATTTAAGTTATTTATATAAAGTTTGTCAACAAATAATATTTCCTAAAAAATATATTCAATCTTGATATTAACTTTACATCGATGAATTTTGTTAATATAATAACTGAGAATAAAGATAAAGTATAACTTAATATCAATAAAAATAGCTCCAAACTAAAAAAAAGGTAGCACCCAGAGGATCTTGAAAGTTTAATCTTAATTTTATATATGAAATATAATAATGGCTTACAGGGTCTTTATATTATTTTTATTTATGAAATATTAATAAAAGCATAAGCACTTGATTTTAATAATTTACCATTTTTAGTTCCTAATTTTTTGTTTGGTTCAATTTTGTCCCCTTATTATTTGTTAGTTTAATTTAGTCTTCCAATTATTTCTAGAGGTTTGATTTTATTTATCCGTTGAGTTGAGATTAACACCCATACATACTGCGTGTCAATTTGTGAAATTTTTAATTTCTTTATTATTTTTTTAAATATATAAATTGCCACATATCAAGTTACAGTAGTGTCACTAGTAATAATAATTTTCAATTTAGTCCTTTATTTAAATTTTTGATTCAATTTATTCTTCCTATTTTTTAAAACAATCAATTTTTTTTTTCTCAATTTGATACCAAATTAGTAATTAAGCTTAATTACAACTTATATATACATGTCAAAATAATTTTTTTAAATTTATATATCAAATCACTACATCTAAATATTCAAATTATTTTATCTTTAAAAAGTGTAAAAAATTTCAAGTGTAAAAAATTACAAGAATGAAAATGTAAAAAAAATAAAATAATTTCAGTATTTAGGTGGAGTGATTTGATTTATAAATTTTTAAAAAATTATTTTAACATGTATAATTAAGTATAATTAAACTTAATTACTACCTTGTTCTTAAATAAAAGAAAACCAAATTGGATCGTTTTAAAAAATGAAGGACTAAATTGAAAGTAATTATTGTCAATACCACACGACACAATGATAACATGTCATGGGTCATGACTGCAATTTGACATGTAACAATTTATATATCTTCTGAAAAGAATTAAAAAATTTTTAAAAATTGAAAATTTCACAACTTAACATGTAGGTTTAATTAATCGTAAGATACCCAGTTTGGTACTAGAGTATCAAATTGGTACCCGCTTTTAAAAAAATGTCAATTGCATCCCAACTTTTGAAAATTGCTTCAATTAGGTCCCTTTCAGACAGAGTTGACTAACGCCGTTAGTCAACGTGCCACGTGTCAATCTGTGGTTTTTTTGATTTTTTTTTTAAAAAATTAATTTTTTTTTAATTTTTAAATTTTTTTTTAAATTTTTTTTTAAAAAAAATTAAAAATGCCACGTGCCAAGTTCCTGTGTGTGCCACGTGGCATTGTCAGTGCCACGTGGCATTGTAACGTGTCAGTGTCACTATTAGATGTCATTGTTTTGATTTCGATTTGGTCCCCATTTATGTTTTTTCGTTTCAATTTAGTACCTACTTATGTGTATTTGATTCAATTTTGACCTAATAATTTTTAATA
>Ga0214543_1000093_pt1 | contig 112918 bp, 52 predicted proteins | sample CNSS2metaG_FD_160094 | JGI IMG/M metagenome (GOLD analysis project Ga0214543, IMG submission 160094) | Root nodule microbial communities from cowpea collected in UCLA plant growth center, Los Angeles, California, USA - CNSS2 | ecosystem: Host-associated > Plants > Roots > Nodule | place: USA...
ATATATATTAATCGGATATGTATTTGTTAATATACTTGTAATTATATTATTCCATAATATTATTGTCATTCTGATGGTATGAATTTAATTTTTACAATACTAGTATTCTGTATCTTATTATTTTTACTAAACTTATTTTATTTTATTTATTAACTATATATATATATATATATATATTATATTATATTATATTATATTATATTATATTATATTATATTATATTATATTATATTATATTATATTATATTATGTAGTTTTAGTTATAATTTTAATACATCGTATATGAAAAATAATATATAATAAAATTTTAGATATTATTATACTGAAATCGTTGTAGTATAAATTGGGATGTTACATGGGTCTCCAATTTATTTAGTCCGCACTAATTTAATGAAAAAAATAAATAAAAATTAGGTAGTTTTTATGGACTTTGAGTCTATTATGCAATTTAAAATATATTATCTTTGCATCATGTTATGTTTTTTTACTAGAGAAAATAGTGTGAAAAGACAAAAGTTGTGAGTGCCTCTAATGAGAAAAAAAAAAGAATTCATCAGAGAGTGAAGAAGAAAAAAAAAATCAGTTTATCCAGTCTGTACAGATAAGCTACCTTGAAAAAGAAAACGTTTTATTACTCATATCATATATTAAGGTTCCTTCTCTTGTTTATTTAAAGTACCCTTTGGCGTCGTTTGTTGTCCACTTATTGGTGAAGAGAATAATGTTTTTTTGATCTTTTGAATCTTCAAGAGAGTTTATGATGTACCCTTTTACTCGATTAGTTCTTGTAGATTTTTCTTTCATATTGATGTTTTTTCATCTTATAAAGTGTTGGTGTTTGTTGATTTTTCCCTTATCTGTTTTATGTATTTTATTATTTTACATATTATTTATTTTAAAAAAATTGATATAGATTTTGTTTTCGTCGGTTTATATGTTAATTTTGAAATTTTTTAACATACATGGGTTAATGTGATTTTTAAAATTATTTTCAAAATTCGCTAGCTACTTGTAAAAGTTATCTGCAATATTAATACATAGCTTGTTTAATTCTAAGAATATTCCCATTTAATAGATAAAACGTAAAATTAAGAGAAAGAAAAAAAAGTTGATTTCGTGAGAAAAATAATCTTCATACTGTGTTGGATTTTCTTACATAGATAGACCAAGAAACTTGTATTCATAACATACTCATATAGTTAGAGAATTGTTTTATAAAATATGAACACTTTAGCTATTAAAAAGAAACTCTTTTATCATGAAAGTTGAAGAAATAAAAATTATTTTATTTTTTCTAAAAACAAGTATTGTTCCTTATTTATTTCACTTGTTTAATAGAAATAGTATCTTGGAAGACACTGGTGAATGATATATTTTTGAAGTAATTGATTTTACAATAAATAATTGTTTTAGTAACTACTTTTTTACTATTATGAAAAATTCAATGAATAAATATATTTTATTGATAAATGTCACATGTTTAATATTTCAAAGTTTATATTTACGAATATTAAAAAAAATATTATTACTTAACATCTAATTTTCTTTTATAAAAACTACAAGTTTTGGTACAGTTTTTCTGATAAAAGTTGCAATTACACAATTATCCAAATCCTTCTTATATACTAAAGATATTTATTGACTTCTGATATCAATTTTCAAATCAACTAATGAATCCCTATTTAAAATTTAATATCATATTGAACCATTTTATATTTTTAACATCAAATTTTATCTTTTACTAAAATTATCATTGATGATTAGGATAAAGAAATTTAAATATTTTTTTAATTCTTTTAAAAATTAACGTATCCTTTTGTTCATCGTCTATAAAAAAAAAAATGTGACTTAAGGATGAAAGGGATGATTTTTTCTTTTTTGAGAACAAAGACCATATTTGACAGTTTTATTTGATGGGAGATAAAAAAAATTTACTTTTCAAGAACAAAAACCAAATATTATCCTATTTGTTGAAGACATTTTATGTTTTCCTTTGGTATGAAACATTTATTGTGTTTCTTACTTTGAAGTCTTTTTCATAAACTGTTTTTGTTGATTTTATTTTTATAAAAGACTCAAACTAAAGAGCCAAATGTGCTAAGTTGGTGAAAAAAATAAAAAGAATACTTCGTTTCATTATTTTGTAATTTTACCATTTTAAACAATTATAAAATTTATCCACCAAAATCAACTCAATGATTAGAAATTTGTGTAGTTTGAACAATATGTTAGGTTTTTAATATATAAATGAGTCAAGCTTTTGCACCTACAAGAAAATAAAATTTAATGCATTAGAGTGGAAGACACTATCTAAATATTTTATATTTTAGAATCATAGAAGCAATCAACAAATAAAACAATTGGAAAAAAAAAAAAAAAAAAAAAAAGCTAAAATAACCTCTAAAAAGTAAAAAAACAATAGTAATATTTTAAAGGACAAACACGTAGTTTAGTTTTATTTTATTTGCTCCTTTACCTGCTAGGCCCACCCACGTGGAACTTGAACAAAAGTTTAAAGAAGAGTCCAAAAGTGAAGCCAAACCGAAAAAGGCAGATAAGAACTTGTCATAAAAAAGGTTTAATAAAAATTTTAGATTATGATATATATATATATATATATATATATATATATATATATATATATATATATAATAATAATAATTCACAGCTCATTCAATGTTTTAATACAACTTTAGAAATTAGTAACCGGGAGTGTATTTATAAAATCAAGAAATTTAGTCTATATATTAATTCACGGTTCATTCAAGAAAACAAAACATAACAATCAATTTCTCAAAACAACCTTTTTATTAGAGAGAATATAGTTTTAAAGAAATAAAAACTTATGAAAAATGAACAGCTATATCTTTCGTTTATGATAGTTTTAATTAGTTTGTTCATTTCCTATTTATTTTAAACTCTTTTCTCTAAACCTATAAAACAGATTTTACACATTATAATAAAAATTGTTACCAAATCAACAAATTTAATAACAAACAATATACAATACCTAATAATTCTAATGATAACGACAACTTTAATGACAGAACATTAAAACTAGAAAAATTATTTAAACTTCATGTCGATAAAATTGATATCAAAACATAAAAATTATTAAGGTGATCCAAACAATGGTGGGAGGAAGAGGTTAGAACATTAGTGAGAAAGGAAAAAGAATTTGGATTTGTATAGTCTCAACATGATTGGAGACATGTCTTCGTAAACCATAACATTGTATACTACGTTATGTATGAGTTTAAACTAATACAAGAACACTTTATAAACATTTTTATCTTTTAAATTGTCGATATAATTTTCTAACACAAAATTATAATAAATTCATGCTAATACTTTCCAGTAATAATTTTAAGCATAAAATTTGTATTAAAAATCTTTCATTTTTTTAATATAGAACAGTAGTACAAATGAATAATCATTGTTAAAATACCCATAATATATTTACTTGAGAGAAAAGTGTTGTTCTAATATAAAAGGCACTTAAAATTTGTTATTAGAGATTCTAAGTTAATTTTTGATATCGATTAAACATGAATAAAATAAATAACATATAACTAAAATATTGTTTTAAAATTTTGAGTTGAAATTTTTTATTACGCATTTATTCACAACTCATAAGTACTCATTGAAAAAACCTATGACCTAGTACATGTGTGGTTATGAATACGTTTTAATCGTAATTGAGTAGTCCTAGGATAAAATGCAACATTTGTCAAACCAATTGATCCAATTTTCTCTCTGCCTTGTCTCTGGGAATCATTGTTTTTCATTTTGAATGTTTATGAGTCACATTGAAGTTGTTCCAACTAAAATTAGTGAATTATCCCTTTTATTAATTATTAATTATTAATTATTAATTATCTCCTAGCACAGAAAGCGACAGACATGTGCAAATATGTTGCCAAGGTCTTCAACCTATTAACCTATATTATCTTTTTCTAATCAACCACCTTGCACTCCACAATATTTTCTAAGTATCAAAGACCATATTATATATCATTTCTTTTTTTTTTTTACTCTTTTATTTATTTATTTATTTTGAATTTTACATTTATAAATTGGGATGCAAAGATAATGACAGAAACAGTACAATGCTTTATTTGGGAGTGCCAACAACCAAACGGTTGTTAACTACCATCTCCATTTAAATTTAGCAAGCATACCAAAGGAAGCACTTATTTTTGCTGTTCGAGAAAAGGTAGTGCATGCATATTCGTTATATTTAACCGTGTAAATAATTTAAAATGTTGTAAAGTACATTGCCATGTTATGGAATATGAGGCTATTTATTAATGTTATAGTACATGTTTAAATATTCACGATAGAGATGAATCAACAAACAAATTCCTCAACCTACTTTATCAAACCCTATGTTCCTCTTTTAGGAGTCTTGTCATTTGTTGCAATTGATCACTTATTTGAAAGTTTTATATTGATTAAATATAAGAATAATTTATAACATATATCTGGGTGAAAACCTAGTTTTATAAGTCGATTTTATAAAGTTGAATTAGACTTAAAATTCATTTTTTAATATAGTATCATAATCATGAGTTAAAGTTTATTTTAATGAGATTCGTTGTTTGTTGGATCTATTGGTTCATCCATTATTGGGTTGCTATCAGATCATCCATTAATATCTAGTTTCATTTGAGATGTACATGTCTTAGCATGAAATGTGCTGGAAGTCTTAGATTGACTAAAGATAACGACAATTTATAATATATAAATGAGTGTAAATTTCACCTTACAAGTTGATTTGATAAAGTTAAGTTAGACTTAAAATTCACTTCTTAAGATCACTGATGAATTTTTTACAATGACAATTAAACACTAAAATTACAAATTTGGTATAAATTTTGAAAAAGTTATAACTAAAAGTAAGTTATGTTCATATAACACCAAATTTATAATTTCAATACTAAATTATCCCAAATTCATAAAAATGTGTAGATCACTTGCTCAAACCTAGTAGAATTTCATGAAGCATTAAAAAAAATAAAATGATATTTAATGGAGGTTATTTTACGGAGTTATAAAAAAACCACATAAACTAACATGATTTAGAAGGGTAGAGTGGATTGCCTAAAATGATAATAATAGGTGTTTTAATTATTTTTTAGAGAGATTTATAATTTACACAAATTATAATACAACATTTACTTTTTTTTCACTCATTCCCTCCTATTCTTTTCTAAACCTTCTCCATTTTCTTCAACACTGTTTAAAATTTCTTTCTCATGCTTTCCGGTGGAATTCCTTCGCGTTTTCTCCCACAAAGTTCATCACTGAAAACCTCGTTGCTTCACTTCACTGACCATCATATTTTTATTCACTGTGCAGAGGTATGCAAATCGAACCTGATTTTAGTTTCAAAAATTGTGTTTATATCGAATAATGTTGTTGGTCTTTCATTTGCATCAAATCTGAAATTGTTGTCTGTAGGGTTCATCGATACTTCTAAAAATCTTCAATTTTCAAATGTAGGGAAAATTTTGATTTAAGAATCCAAATCAGTTTAAGTTGCACATTGACTAAAAATGAGTAAGTAGAGCACTACATAAGCATAAAGACCCATAAATTCATAGAAATAAGAAAGTAGAGTACTACATAAGCATAAAAACCCATAAATTCAATGTCTTAAGATTTTGGGTTGAGAGTGATGTCAATGCTTTATATGGTTGAACTCAAGATTTATTGGTGTTGTATCTCTCCAATGAAATATACAATTTCAAGATCAATTAGCAACAAATATATAAAAAGTCAACTTTTTGAAAAATTATTAGACAAGTTAGAAATGTATGACATTCATTTACCAACTTGAGAGAAATGTTGATATAAGATATTTGGTTACCTAAATTATATATTTTCATTATATAATAAAATATTTTTAAATCGACCTTGATTTGTATACTCACTTATTTAGTTATTGATTTGTAGATATAAAATACTATAAAATTAATGTATATGTGCATTAAAAAGGAAATAAAAAAAATTATAAAATCATTTTTTTTCAATTAAGACTAATAATAAAATCATTTTGGATGATAATAAAATTGTACCATGATTAAAATTATTTGATGAAGTTTATTTATATAAATTTTAGAATTTTCTCCAATAAAATAAAGAAAAACATCATATAAATTAGGAAATATAGAAATATTATAAATTTATTATATAAGTAATATAACTCATTTTTCTTATTATTAGGTTCGTTTGGATAAAATGATGGATTCCAGAGTGAAAAAAAAAATATATAACGTAAATGAGATTGTTTAAATTGAAAACAAAATGGAAATTATAGAAAAAATGAGTGCAAAGTTAATAAATGATATAAAAAATTTAATATAAGAAATACTTTTTAGAATTATAAATTAGAATTAAAATAAATTTAAACTAATTTATCACTGAAAAATATTAATAATTTTTTTTGTAATAAAAAATTAAAAAAATTTCATAAAATATAAAAAAAGTATTTAATTTATTATTTAATTATTTACTTATACTGTGTTTCTCCCACTGTTATAATGTATTGGAAAACTTTTCAAAAGTTACACATAATTAATTTGGTCAGAGTAAAAATATTTGTAGTATACTTATTTAAAATATAATTGATTACATATACATTTTTTTCACAAATTTCTTTATTATTGTGAAAAAAAGTTGAATACATAAAACATTTGTTTCATGATTTTTAATATTTATTTTCTTAGAATTTTAAACTTTCTTTTGGTGACATTCTTTCCTTTTTCTAATTTTCCAGCTTAGATCCAATCAGAGGGTAAAGTTTGAACACAAAAGACATGTTCTCGCTGATGGCTATCAAAAGAATGACGACGTCGTTCAGATTATCACATTAGTTTTTTATGGTAGTTTCCATGTAAAACGCTTTCATCTTTTAAAACATGTATTTTTTTTTTTATTAACCATGATCAAAGCCATGAACAAATAGATAATGTTATGTTGCTTTTAGAAACTTTTAGAAAAAATTTGGATTATTTTTTAGTTTTTTATGTTGTCCCTTTAAATATACAAAATACACTGATGTTGATAAATTAAAACTTTTTAAAAAATATTTTAAAACTTTAAAAGTAATGTATATTATTTTACTTTATAGGTTTAACAAAGAGAGAAAAAAAAACATAGAAGGGAAGAAATGCATTGACTCATCAACTATGATGCCACTTACAGTGATAATTTTAAGATTTGGTCTGATTGTCCAAATTAGTTTGGTCTTTTGTAGTTAACTCGTGAAATTGGGTATGTCACACAATGTAATTTTCATATTTTTGTTGTTTTTTCCTTTTTCGTATAAAAAAATTCCTTTATTATTTTAGGAGTAACCATTTCCTCATCGTCTAAGCATTAATTAGTTTATTATGATTAATATTTATGTATGTCTCCTGGTACAACAGCTGAGATATGAAAAGTTTGTGAAGAAAGTTGTTTCCTTTTGGTAATTGTGAAAATTACTGACAACTTAGTTGTGTGGGCCACGAATGATTTTTGTTTAACACTATCTGAGGCACTGCGACATGTCTATCTGTCTCTGACTCTTTTCTATATACTAGGTACCACCCTCTATAAACATATCATTCCTCTAATTAATTTTCACCTTTTAATAAAGGTAATTAGTTTAGTTAATACCATTAAATTTATCGATAAGTAAAAGGTTCATAAAATTATCACATTAATTTTCTTCACTCATTTACTTTTTCCTATCATAGTCATCTTCTCTTATATAAGATACAATAAATGAAATTTTAAATATTTAATGTATTGTGAGGTTTAATCAATTTCTCAGTAACTTACTAATTTATTCGATCTTATTATTATTAACGAGATTATATGGTAATTATTTACATTTTCCCATCTAATGATGACACATCAAATTGAAATATTTTTTAGGCACGACAAACTTGAAATATAATTTTTGAGAGTTAAAATATAATTTCGTGTTTATATATTTACTTTTAAAAAATTAAAAGCGAAAATTTTTAGGAGTTATGGATGGAGATCTCTGTGTTCCTTTACAAGATTCGTCACTATTTTTATTTCTAACTTATTGATTAATTCGTGCATTTTTATCGTTATTACTTAGTTTTTGCCAAATTTTATTTATCTTTCAGTTTTTAAAATTTAAAATCCATTTTTTCCTCTGTAAAATAATAAATTTTTAGTTTCGTGACTGTAGAAAGTTTTTTTATTTTTCATCTCTCCAAAATGTAAAAGCAATGTCTTTAGGTTATTATTGATTATTTCAAGGTAAATAAATAATATTTATTTTAGAAAAAATGGATATAGTTACATTCTAAATAACTTTTAGGGAGAAAAATACAAAATAAAAAAATGTAACAAGAAAAAAACTTTGCAAGCAAAAGAAGTCTTGCATGCAAAACAAAAAAAATAACAAAAAAGTGGTTGAAACTTAACTTACGAAAAAAAAAGATTGATCGATTTAAATTGAAAGTTTGTCGCGAAAATTATTCCTAAGGTCATAGATCTTCAACTAGGTAAATATGAAGAGGAGAATCCTTAAAAAAAAACTTATAGAACTCTAGAGAAATGAAATGATTTATAAAAAAATAATATATTTTAAAATAATAAAACTTATTTATAACAATTCTATTTATTTATATTTAAACATTTTAATATTAAAATAATTAATTCTTACACTTTCAAAACAATGTCTTTTAGAGTTTTACATTTCTCTTCTTGAATTTTATCTTTTATTTTTATTTTTGTTTTATACAAAATTTTCATTAAAGCCAATATAATTTGATAAAAGAATAAATATTTAATTATTTAAGTTCACATTGATATATTTGATATTTAAATAAGTTAGAGTATCTCTAACTGTTCTTTTAATTGCAATTTTTTTAATATAGGAAAATTTTAATTAAAAAGGGTTGATCTACTTTATTTTAGAAAATGTTAAAAAAAAAGTATTTGAGGTGGTAAATAAAATTTTTGTCATAATAAGGTATTGGATAAGGGATTTTAGAATTTTTAAAACATTGGATTTGAACTAATTTAATTTTAAATTATTTTAATTTCTAAATAGTTTCTCTGGATAAGACATTCAAATTTAATGGGTTTTAATTGTGTTGTTTTGGTAAAGTGTTTTAGTTGTTATTAAATAAAAAAATTATTTAAATATAAAATATTTGTTAAAAGTTAAAAATATCAAAATTAATTATATTTTGTACTTGATATGGGTTAATGTTAATTTTCAAATTCTTTTAATTGATATTTATAAAAACTTTTTATGTTATATTATTTTTAGTTTATGTCAAACATATTTATTTAGACTGACACTGAAAAAACTATTTTTATAATGTCGATAATTGAGGTTGTTTGTCAATTTTTTTATCGATACGATTAAAATATTTTACCACTTAGTTGACATATGGTAAAAAGACAATCATAATTAATGTTCGCAAAAGAAGTTTTGCCATCAACATTAGAAAAAAAGAAGCCTAACAAACTATTGGCAAAAGAATAATGATAAAAAATGGCACTACTTATAAAAAAAAAAATTATGATAGATATCAAATGAAAAGTATTTCATTCACATATGATAGAAAACATTCTTTCAACATTGGTTACAAAACTATAACTAATATCAAGCAAAAAAACAATAGTTGTCTATATCAATAATCCACATCATTTGAAAAGCAGTAATCCTAACAATATCTCAATCTTAATAAAAATAATAATATATATCCACAATCAAAACCGAATTCAGCTAAAAATGTAAAAAAAAAAAAAAAAATTCTTATTTTCTATAAAATAAAATTTGAGATTTTCTGATTTTGAACAATTTAATTAATCCAAACATGATATTTTATCATAAAAATTTCCAAATTTTGCAAGAAAAAAAATTATTATCGAAACTTAAAATGATTGATGGGGATAAATGAATATAGAAACACATCACAAAAATACAGAAAAAGAAGTACAGGAAAATGAAACCAATGTTGAGTTCAGGGCCAAAATTAAGACCCCTCCATCTCTGCCTTTGCTTTTGACCATTATCTTACTACACACACAAACACAGAAGAGAATTCTCCACTGTTAAAAGTGGGTCCCACACAAGTGGCCCCCACTTCTATTCCTTTCTCTGACCATTTTACCCCTCCCCACCCCTTTATATTCGCGCCTTCCTCCTTCCTTCCTTTTCCCACATGCACTCTCTCTCATTCTCACTTCTTCTTTCTTCTTCTTCTTCTTCTTCTTCTTCTTCTTCAATTTCAATTTTTCAATTTCAATTTTCACGATTTGACGTAATGGCGAAAGGTGGAAAACTAATGAGGCTGAAATCAGTGCTGAAGAAATGGAACTCATTCGGCAACGGCAGGCAGAGCCGCCACAGCACCAGCGCCGTCGCCGACGACGAGTCCTCCACCAGATCGGATCTCCACGCCGTCTACGTCGGCAAGTCCCGCCGCCTCTACCGTGTCTCCTCCGGCGTCCTCGACAACCCCGTCTTCCGGGAACTCGTGGAGAGGTCCCGCGACGACTCCGACCACCAAGACGACACCATCAATGTCGCATGCGAGGTTGTCCTCTTCGAACACCTGCTCTGGATGCTCGACAACGCCGACCCACAACCCGAGTCTCTCAACGAACTCGTCGACTTCTACGCCTGCTAAGCCAAATGCTAATGCCACATTAAAAAAATCGAAAAGAAACAAGGAACGTATAATGTTATGTTTTGTATCTACACATATATAATACTTGCGTCGTCCATTCGTGACTGTAATTTGATTAGTTGTAATAACTAACATTCATCCATAGATATGTTGTCAATAATTTAAGTAAGGTGGATCCATTAGTAAATATCGGTTTTATGATAGGATTTAGATTTTTGCGAGATATGGTGGGGATGGATGTTGTGTTGAGTTGAGTTGGTCGTAGTGGTTTGGTTGAGTTGATGATGAAAGGGAAATTGTACGCAGTGTAAGTGTAAGTGAAGTGGTTAATTAATTGTTCATTTGTTCTTGAAGGGAAAAAAATGTGTGTTGTTTTTGTTTTTTATTTTTACCTTGGATGATGTTTTTTTGTTAGATAAATGTTATGTTATGTTATGTTGTGTGAGTGGTGGTGTCAGAGTAGAATGTGACTGGGACGACACCGAAACTTTTTTTGTCCACGAATCATCATGTGTCGCATTGAAAGCTTCAATTTTGGAAGCTCTTCATCAGATTCCCGAAGTGGGTGTTTGGTTATAACAAAAGAGCATTATTGGAACTGCTTACAAATTGGTCGAGAGAGACTTATTTTGCTAATTAAAGAAAATGGAAGCTGACATGGTGACTACTCTCCTACTTCATCAAGATACCATCACACTTTTCATCCATTGGCCCCTCACATATTCATCACTGCAACAGGATCAACCTGCAAACTCTTTCATCTTTCCAAAATTCAACTGCACAAAACCCAGATCATTCACTAGTTACATCATCTACAGTTTAACTGGGACAAGGTAACATGCGTTGTGCACAAAGTACAAACAGTTCCAACAGGTATATTTATGACACAGGATATTCATACCTTCATTTTCTATAGTTTTTTCATTCAAATAACAAAAGTAACGTGTCAAAAAACAGTAAACTATTATTGTTTACGCTGCCTTAATTTTACAATCTTAACTCAACCCCACAATTAAAAGTTTATGTCTTTTCACAACCCAGTTGCTGCTGGTAACAAAGTAATAGTTTGAATTAAAATGTATAGTAGTTTCCTTATATACTAATTAAAGAATTAGTACATACTATATATATAGATATATAGATATATACTGGGTCTAGGGTAGGACCCCCCAATTAATTAAAATGTTACCCAACCAGACATGAGTGACTTTGGCCTTGCGTCATGATTTCTATTTGAAATTGAAGAAGCTACGTCCCCTCCTGCTGAAAAATCTGAAATTTTGCATTAATTACAAGGCACTGCACCAAAACATTCATGGGTTGGTCAAGGAAATAAATTTCTGTATCTTGGTTGTTAGCTGGGGTAGAGAACATGGAGATGCATCTAAGCCAATAATTCCAAAAAATGTTTTATACATAAAATATGGGAAATCTGCAAGCAGAGGTAGTTGCAGAAAAAAAAAAAGTTCATATTCTGAGACAGCAGTGAAGTCAACCGCTTTTAAGGGTGCAAACAGCAGAATTCAAAGGCTTTGCATTCAAAAAGTGGATGAGCTTAATATATAAATAAAGAGGGTCTGAAAAAATGTTGTTAAACTAAGGGTTTTAAGGAATAGATATAGCACTGTGTGGCAGAGATACGCATACTTTTGCATACAAATGATTGGGTTGTTAGAGATGCCTTTGTTTTTCTCATTACATTACGCTCTCACACGCTCCCTGTAGGAAATTCCTGACCTTAGTGAACCAAAAAAGGGAAAAACAAAACATAGTTTTTGGTTATCTTCATTCAGGACTTTAAATCGGACATTAAGTGGATGACACGAAAATTTGGTCGTTTATTTATAGTAGTGCACGCATCAGTGTCTGTAATTAAGATGGGTGAAACGCGTTGCCAAGCTGCCATTGCCACCCAACAAAAGCCCGTTTTCAGTTACAGCCTCACCATAACAATATTGCCCATATGGTGTTTCATGAAAAATACATTTATCTAATTTTTTAAATTTAAAACAAAATACATCATAGTACTTAGTTATGTTACATAAAAAAATGGTAGAAAATGTTTGGAATAGTTTAAGTGTAAGTCAAAGTCTCATATCAGATAAAATAGACAAAATTAAACACTATACAAGATGAAAGACCTATAATCCCGTTACCTTCAAGTTTTGGATTACAAGTGGTATCAAATACTTTATATATGTAAGACTAATGAAATCACAATCTTTTAATGACTACAACCCATATGATAAAATATAACCCAACAGAAACTTGATGAAAATTGCATATCAACTATATATAAGATAAATTTATAGTACTTATAAGATCGTTTTGTAAGGTTAAATTAGGTTTAAAATCAATTTTTGAAGATGATTTCGGAATCATCCGAAATTTATCCTAATGTGATTTTTTGTTTGTTAGATTAGATCTATTGTGTCATTCTTTATCACATTACTCTTAATGTCTAATCTTGTACTCAGAATATATATCACTCGACTTAAAATATGTTGAAAATTTCGCATCAACTAAGTTATCAATTTGATTAATTATAAAATCAACAATTCATCTATGATCAAAAGTTTTAGCATGAGAAATTAAGCAAGAGAAATTGGGTGATCAACCTTTCAAATTCTTACATGTGTACATATCAATTATATATCATCAGTGGGTCTAGTTTACTTGTTTTAAATAGAAAGTAATTTAGATAAATCTCTAATTATCGTACTTAAAATTGTATTTTTTATATGAGTAATGGAATTAATTGTTGGCATTTGGCAGGGTCATGTAAGGTTTATATGTTTTTGGGGTTGTGGAAAGGGTGGGGTTTGAAGTTTGAAGATGAAGTAGTTAGCAACGTGCCAGCTATATTGTATCTTCTGTGTTTGGAAACTTTAGAATTAACAACACACCATTAGAATACTGAATAAGGAAAAGCAAAAAGGATAAGGAATAAACAAAAGGGAGAATATGAACATAAACCAAAGGGGAAAACAGAGTTGGAACAAAAGGGAAAGAGGTAAACTAGGAACATGTTTGGAGTTAGCTACTAAATAATGGTGTTAATTAGATGGTCAGCATATTTCAAACCGGCAGTACAATTAAATATATTAATTTATGTGTTCAACAATCTAACACTATCATAATTTTAGCTTGTACGCCTAATTTTTTAATATTTATTTAAACCAATGTAGAACTATATGAATTATATATTAGAATAAGAATCATAATCATTTTTAGAGTGGCATATTAGTTATGTCCTTGTTCTTTAAAGTAGAGTTATTTATGAATTTGAGAATTATCAAGAGTTATACTATATGAATATGATATGTGAAAATAATGAACATGTCGATTATGTTACAAATAAAAAGTATTGATGAAAAATTGAACGATCACGTAGAGGAAATAATATATAATAGGACACGAATTCTGACCTGCAATTCATGAGTATTTTGCTGGAAAAAATAATATGAATTTGGTTTTTCGGTAATTGAATTTGTGCTAGTTTTTTTTCATCTTTTGTCTTTTTTATTTATTTTTTAAAATAGGGAATGAAAAGAATAATAAACCAATAAGTTGATTAGAGGAAAATTGTGGTAATAATATTTTATAAGTGTGGTATTTATAAGTTGATAAAAAAATAAAATTGATTAGAGTCCTATATTATCTAACAAGAAGAAGTTATAAGAGTCAACCAATTCAAAGTCATCACAAATTAGGATTCAAGATGAACATCTGGCAGAGAAGATTAGCAAAGAAAACGTTTCCATTACTAAACTCTAGTACACACAATCTGGATCAACGATAATAAATCTGATACCTAAAGTCACTAATTACTTTTTGTTAGTAATTAATATATTAATAATTGATTTTCTTTCACTACTTGCACGCTCCATTGTTAGATGCATATTAATGTTTTTTTTTTTTGTTTTTTGATAAATTGTAATTGTAAGGACAACAATGAAAGGAAAGACTTACTAAAAGGATTAAGTTATAAATTTTTTTTTCAAATACATTTGATTTTAAAATATATTATTGTTTTCCGATGATATTTTATTTAATTGGAATGAAAATGATGGTAATATTTTAAGTAGAAGAGTTAAATAAAACAAATTCCATATATTTACTCTAAGATAAGTGAATTGTATTATAAAGGTTTTAATTCATACACTAATTAGTTTCTTTGTAAAGTTTGTAATACTTTAATCTTATTTTTTTACTATTCTAGTTTAGTAAATAAAGTAATTCTTTTGAATATATTTTTTTTATCGACAATTCTTTTGAATATGATTATTATTATTTGATTTATGTCATCATAACGTAGGCATGACTAAGTTCTAGACGAGGATAATATATATATATATATATATATATATATATATATATATATATATATATATATAAAAGATATAAAATTATAAAATCTCTTAATTAGAATGGGCTGATATGATATAACAAAATATGATTTTTAATTTTTTTTTCCTTTTAAGATTTTTTTTTATCAACAATCAAATAAAACATTATTAAAAGCGAGATTCTTACATATAATCTTTGCTACATTGAAGTAAAATTACAAAAATATTTTTAAAATTGACGTATAAATAATAAAATTCTTCACAGAAATTAAAGTAAGATATTATAAAATAGTTGTAGCGGCTCACATAATAGTCATCGCTCTTTAATTGTTAGCAGCTTTAAGTTAAAAATATATTAACGTCATTACATAACCTTAATTTTGACAACTTTAAATTAGTCAAAAATAAATAATCGTAGATATCTAAAAACAATAAATGTTAAGTATTCATTAATATTTTATATTCACTGAGTAATAAATGTTTTTCCGAATAAAGATTATTCATTATTAGATTATTAGATGATGCTACCATTTTCTGAGTTACTTTTAAAAAAAATACTTTCTTAGTCCTAAAGTTATTATTTTTACCTTAAAGTTAAAAATAGCCATTAAAATAAAATTGAGAATAAACATTTCTCAGAAATAGGAAAACTTTCAACTCTTATAAGTGTTGAAAGTTTAATTATGAAAAGTAGGATATCGTATAATTAAAATTGACTAATTTAATTTGAATTATAATTTAATATATAAAAAATAATCCTAATCCTGATGCACCTATTATCATATCATTTAAGTTAATTAAGTTAATAACTCAGTAAAATATAATGACACATAATTATAACAATTATAATGAATGTGGAAATTTATTTTTCTGATAAGAGAAAATTGATCGCATTTTAAAAATGTAAGTTATTTGTAATAAGACATATTTGTCTTATTATTTATTTTGATACATTTTCATCGACTTTAATTGTACATGAGTCTTGATGGAATCAAGATAACTTAGTAGAATGTAAAAGATTGGATCTTTAGAGATAATTACTGAAGATATACAAAATCAATGAGACATAACCTCAACCCCACATAAGGTTTTGATAGAATCTTCGTCTTTATATGATGTTCCACTTTTTTATTTTTACTCAATGTAAAACTTAGACTCACACTTAAATTTTTAACAAATATCACTTCTAATATAATAAATATATACTTTTGTTTGAAACAACAATAACAAATAAATTAAATAGAAAAAATAGAATTAACCTAAACTAAATAATAATAAAAAGTAAGGAAAAGAGGAAGAAAAAAAAATCCATAAACCAACTTTCTTGTCGACACTTCCCTCTATAAAGTCACCAAAACAAAACCTCCAAATATATGTTGTCAACATACACCCTCTTAAGCAAACAAACATAAAGTTTTACTCACATTGATATCAAATATTTAAAATCGTTTTATTATATACAAATACGAAATAAACTCCTTCTGTATCCGTAAGTTGAACATAAAAAAAAAAAAAAAAAACTTAGAATAACTAGTTAGGTTAATTTTATTTTTGAGGTTTTAAAATCAGTAACAATATAATTTTCAGAGGTATTCAATTGGATTGGTTGACACATCCAAAATTATAAATGTCGTAAGAAGTTTAAAATTAAAAAAAAAAATGAGTTGTATATGTAGTAGATGCAGTGAAAAGTAATATACTGTAGAATGAAAGAGGCAATGTGCTTAAAGATTTGAGGAATGGAAGTGAATCTCATTATATATCCATCATGTACAACTCACACAATGTTGACAAAACCACTCGTGTTTTGACCAACAATAATGATTGGAAGGAACCACTAAAAGTTAAAGCAAAAAAGAGCATTACCAAAGTGTTAGGCAGAAGCGAAGAACCCCAAGTGTTTCAATTCCATTGGTTAATTAATTCATGTATTACGCAAATAACAAACAAACCATTTCACGCAAATCATGCTAAAGTACTGGTGTCACCAGTTGTCCAATTTTGTCTCCTATTATCTACCATCTTCCTTCACAATATCCAATCCACGCATGCCTCTTATTCCAACCAAATCAGCAAACCTAAAATGTTATCAAATATATGATAATCTCGTATTACTTAAAGAGTCGATGTCAATAAAAGTTAAATATATCTCATACATAATAATCGGACCGTAACATAGTTGAATATATTTCGAATGCATAATAATTTATCTTAACGATATTACTGTTAGGTTTATAAAGGAGTATTATTGAAAAAATACAACACTAATGAGACCTGAGTCCAATCACATAAGGTATTGACAGCATTTCAACCCAAAATCTTAAGACAATGAGTTTATGGATCTTTATTCTTATATAGTGCTCTACTTTCTCATTTCTAGCCAATATAAAACTTAAAGTCACACTTGGATTCTTAAAAATTACTTGATAAACTTAAAATTGAAACAATTTATATAAATAAAGAAGAATATGCTGCTTAGTTATTTTTGAAAGTAAGATTGAAATTTAAAATCAAATTATAATTTAAGAATACTAATCCTAATTTAAATTTTTGTGTTTAAAACATAGATACGAAAGAGCACATCAATCATGTTAATGAATGGAGGTCAATGTCATGCACCTATAAAGAAATTAGTTTTCTTTCTATCAAACCTATTATATATATATATATATATATATATATATATATATATATATATATATATAAAGAATGACATTAATTCTTGGTCTATTTTGATATATCCTTGACACACTAATTAGCATTGAAAAAAGGTTGTAAAGATGGTATGAATGGATGATCACAAATTCTCCATATTGTTCACACCAATGCCAACTTTGTGATTAATGTAAACTGAACAATGTTGTTAGTTAGATTTGCCTTATTCCAACCAAACCTCTACCCAATATATAGGTGGCATTCAGACAGTGTACTATAATTTAGAAATGAAGTTTGCTTCCACATTGCCCGCAGAGTTTAATGTGGTTTGTGAGACATTTCACTGCTTTTGGCAACTGAGCTGTATCCTTATTCTGTATTTTAGGTCGCAACATATTCCATAACATATGGTAGATATGCTCATCTCACACTTCCCATCGCCCAATGTTTGCTAGTAAAAAGCAAATTACACTGCAACATAGATAGATAACCAATCTTTTTCTTTTCTACCTTACCTCGTGCATATATACACCACAGCCACAACTCAATTCTCAAAAGGAAATTTTTCTTTAATGAGAATAAGTGTTCGCATAAACAATGGTCTTATGATTCTCAAACGTTGTTTGAAACAAAAACAAGTGTACTACGCGGTTCACAATTTCAGAGAGTTAGATGGATCATTATACGATTTAATAAATGATAGGAATCCAAATGTGAGTCTAAATCTCACATTTAGATTGAGGGGTGACAATGTCTTATGTGATTGAACTCAAATCTTATTGGTTTTGTATCTCCCTAGTGAATTATCGATTGTGATGAACAAAAAGTAACTTCAATATCAGAATATTTTTGTAAATACCTCACCTCTAAGATAAAATGGATACTGAGAAGCGACTGTGAGCCAATCACTTCCATTCCAGACAGAGGAAGTGTAAGATGTTATCTTAGATTAATCAGAAAGAAACAAAAAATAAAGACTTGATGTTACCTTGGGCATGTAAGAATAAAAGTTGTGGATAAGAGGAAGTGAATGTGTAGATATGATAAAAAAAGAAGTGGTGTAAAAAGAAAATAGTAGTTTGTTTTTGGATAGTAGAAATTGAAGACAATAATAGTAGGTTGGTGGTAGGGATGAGATGGAGACCGGTGAGAAGCGAAAACGACGAAAATGGTGAGTGAGAGAGCGCGTTTTACGGGGTTTGGTGGAGATGCCCCCTACCACTCACTATATATCACACACTCTATTCACTCATCCTTTCTTTTATAAAATTGTCTTATTTCCGATTAATCTTGAACTTTTAACCGTCATCATCACCATATCCTACTCTCGTCTTTTCACACCCCCTCTCCCCTCACATGCCTCATCGGAATCACCTCCTCCTCGTGGAGGGCCATCTCACTGCACCATATTCATCTTAAGTGTCTTCTCGCATCCCAAAAAAAAAATACACTCATCATCATCATGCAACGAGATATCTTTCATTATTAAACCTAATGATTATTATGATCCACGAAATTAGATTCCTTCAACATGCATGTATGTTGTTTTCTCCCTTCGCAATAATTGGTTTATTTGCCATGACTCAAAAGATTTGGTGGCTGATCTTGACTCGTTATTAGGGAGTGGGATTTTCGGTTTGATCGCGTTGGATCTTGTCCAATACTTCCTTAATTATTGCTCTCGCTATTACCAATCTCATGCAAAGGCCTTTCTGAACCCAAACTATCATTGCCTCATTGAAAACCATAAATCTTCCAATGAAAAGAAATATTGATTAATCACTGAACTTGATGCCAACAAAATAGACACTGATATTTTAACAATTAAATTTTAATAACTTTCTCTTATAACCTAACTTAGTATTTTTTTAACTGATTTTAAAATATAAAAAAATAAAAAAAATAAAAAATTACTTAAAAAATAATATCTAAAATCATAAAAGAAAGTTGTTGAAATATTATTTTTCCAACTGTATATGTAATAATGTTGAATCATAATGTCTTTTTGCAATTTGGCGTTTGAATTTATAGCTTGAATAGAGTTATCTGCGACCCCAAAGAGACTTTGTAATCATGATTTGTGTCATAGACTGACCATATATATGGACCAGACAAACATCATGGGAGTTTTGTTATACCAACGTTGGTCAGACTCTACAACGTTGAAATGAATGTTTTCTATGGGTGGCCTTTGAGTTAAAGGGAGAGTTCATTAGACACATCCAATGTTGAAGTCAATTATGGCATGAGTGGACAGGGTAAGTAATTGGAGAAGATAATGTGGCTATTTATGGGTTTTTTTATTTTTATAAACGTAGATTGTGTGGTGGGTAACTTTTGAAAGATATGAAAAGTTGAAGATGTAAGTGGTACTAAACGTGCTTAAAGATTAGATTTTTGATGTATTGGTTAAGGGGAAGGTTAGATTGGAGCAGGTTCCAAGATAGATGGAAGTGGTGTGAGTTCTAAGGAGGATGTTTAGAGACTTTTTGAAGTTGGATCCGTATTCAATGTCCAAAATGGAAAAAAAGAAAAAAGAAATTGTTGGGTGTCAGAAGTTGAAGTGTTGAACTTTGATAAAATTAAGACTCATGTTTGGGGGTGTGTTTTTGTTTGGTGTTGGGAAAATCAAACTTTCATTTATGGAATGTATTCATCACTTGCAAGTACAGTATGTTGAAGATGTTGCTCTAATAAATTTGTTTTTTGTTTCTTGTCCCTTATCTCGCATCTTATATATATTATCTTATCTTGTATCTCTTATTTTTTTTTCCATTATCTTTTTGTTTTTATTAATTTTTTTTTTTTTTTTTTTTTCAAAACTGGCATTGTTCAACTTTCAAACTTGACTTCAAGGTGGACTACACGTGAATATGTACGAAATTAATTTTGTTTACACTTTTCATCCAATTAAAAATTATTACATTTTTTTTAATTTTATAAAAATTACTAAAAAGTCACACTAATGACTTGTGGTTGATTAATGAGGCACAACATGACTGGACCATTAAACTAAAAAAAAAGAAATATCTAATACCATCTTTATCTTATTAAAAAAATCCTATACCAGTTATTAACTAAAATTTATCGAAAATTATAAAATTATAGATAAGGTTCATTAAAGGTGAGACTCGTTCGTGATCTTTTATGTGTTTTAATGATTTTCAACTAATAAAAAATATATGAAGAAAATGTTATTAACATTTTCATACTTTTATTTCTCACTACGTGCCTTTCAATTAAATAGCAGAGTCCTGATTTTTGTATAGTTTTTTTTTTTTTTACTTCCACTTGGTTGTCAGCATACAGTAAGCATGACACAATTTGAAATGCTATGATAAAATTCCTTAAAACATTTATGACATCGGTATTAAATAAAATTTATACATAAATTATCCCAATGATTAGTTAGTTTATTTTGTAAGATAATATATGTATCTATTATAATTAAAATTACACATGAAACCCAAATAATGTGTTTAAATATACTTTTACTCTTTAAAGTTTTTCGCAAATATGTAATTGTAGTGTCGAAAGAATTGATTTTAAATTTCATCCATAAACTTTAAAATTTAAATTATTTTGGTTTACTTTATGTCATGTTAACATAAAATATTACATATTGGTTAATAATAATGTAAATTATTTATTCATCGATAATATTGATACTAAAACTTAATAATAAGTTGGTTTAATTAAATTTTAAATCTCTAACAAATTTGGGTATTTTTCATCGAGTTGTAATGATTTTTTTTTTTTTTATATTGGATAGTAAAAAAAATTTATATTTTCCCTTAAGTCCTAATTGTTTAACTTTTTCTTAATTGATGTGATTGTTATATCGTTTTGCTTTCTTGCCACATTTAATAAAAAATAATAATTCTAAAGAAATAGTCAATTGTTGATTTATATTATCTGTAATATTGTTTTATATCAATTAAAAAAAACCACATAGGAAAAATGAAGGACAAAATATTATCAGTTAATAATAATGTAAATTATTTATTTATGAAGATTAATATTAATAATAATATATTAAAGTTGGCTTAGTTAAGTTTTATGTCTTTCATGAATTTTGGTATTTTCATTGTTGTTATTAATTTTTTTTACCATTGATAATAAAAGTTTTTATATTTGAGTTTCAGCTATTAATTTGTTTGTTTGTTAATTAGATGACGTGATGGTTACTTTATTGTATTATATTGTTTATTTATTTTCACTTCTTAATACATGTAATGTTTTATGATTAATATAAAATGATATCGAAATAAATAAAAGTCAAAAGTATCTTACATTAACCCTATTAATGTTTGATATTAATTACAAAACTTTGCAAAAATGAGGCAAGAAAACAATGTGATTGACAAGATAATCTCACTCAATTAATTAAAAAATAAATAAATTTTGACGACTCGATTAAAAAATATAAATTTTTTAATACTTGATAAACAATTTTTTTTAATAAAAAATTAATTAAAAATATTCAAATTTATAAACAACTTAAAGCTTAATTAAACCTATTAAGATATAATCAAACTCAACAACTATGTAAGTATAGTTTGCTCAAACTAATACAAACTGACGACATTCTTTAATACTTAATAGATCTATAACACACCCTCTTAATTAATGAAAAGAAAACTAGCTAGAAGTGAACTTCTACCATTATTGTCACAAATTAAACCATTAAAAGAATATAAATCCAAATTTAGATACTCATTGTAAGAAAAATAAAGAGTGCACCATTGTCACATTCATCACGTATTTAACAATCATAATCACAAGGTGCTTTGATTGTACGTTGGTTTTGTATAATGGACTCACTAGTAGCATCACAATTCGAGGGAATAATAATTCATGCATTAGTGATATATTGAAGACAATAACAATTATGAGTATGACATGAAGGAAAAAGGAATTGATGTGAGATTTGAAAGAAGTGATGGAGTGAAAGTGAAAACCAAGATGAATGATGTGTCACTGTGTTGTTATCTCTATAATACTCTTGTTTTCTGAGATTCGTGTCGAAAGGGAATAATTAAGGTACGAGGTGAAAGATTTGAAGAGTGTAACATGAGTAGCAATGATTCCATAAAAATGAAACAAGAATAAAATTCACTAACTTGCATGGTAAAGGAACATGTAAAAGTCACTTGCTTATAGAAATGTAGCAAAAGTTGAAGAGACAAGTTTGAGTTGTACACTGTGAATTAAAGTAATGGCTGCATGACATTGACTCTTCTCTCTGGTTTTGGTAAGGATTGCTGTGAATTTTACAATTTATTATTGACTTTGAAGACCTCCATTCAACACAAAGAAAAATAAGAAAACTAAAACTACAGCTACATTTATCTTTGACTAAAGAAATATTTTTCAATATTTTTCTGAAATTATATATTTTTTTTAATGAAAACATAGCTAGAATGGAAGAGAAAAAACCAATAAAATCTATCCATTCACATGATTATGATCGAAATCTCAACCTTTTGACCAAAGTACGCTCACATCCTTCAAAACAATAATTTTATTACATCTCACAACATTTTATTACAAGAAAATAAGAAAAGTTAAACACTAGCTCAAAGTGTTTTTGATTTTGGATAAGAAATATTATGGACTTAGAGTCTATTATATAGTCACTAACATCCACTTCCTAGATTATCACTAATAATTCAAATTTAATTTGAAAGTGTTAATGATTTAAATTACAATACTAATATATATTTATACATTTAAAATATATAATATAAAAAATTAATCTTTTTAATTACTTTTATTTTATTTTTTTAAAACGGGCCAACGTGTCAGGACGGGCTGGCCCGTAACTTGGTCCATCAAGTTAACGGGCTGGACCAGAACGGATTGACGGATTGAAACCTTCAATCCAACCCGTTCCGTTTAACACGGACTGACGGACTGGCCGTTGAGTTTAACCCATTTTACCACCCTTAGTTATTTTTATGGTCCAACACACATTAATTCTTTCTTACTCAACACACACATGTGCCTATGATGGTACGTGCAATAAATTTTATAATTAAGAGGAGAATATGGGAAGAGTGAAAAGAGTAAGCACTGATTTGCAATGGAATTAATTAATAAAGTGAGGCATATGATATGAAAACTTAAACAGCAGAATAAGTGAGTTGTAATTATGAAGGAGTGGATTAGTAATGGAGTTAAAGATAAAAAGGAAGAAAATGAGTTGTTGCTTTCGTCTAAGGACATTGCAGAGACCCCCCTGAAAGAAAAGAAAAATCTAACAGGATCTAATTTGAAAACGTTGTAGGCACTAAATTCCAAAAGACGTTCAAAGCAGAAGACAGTTCCATGTGCAGGGTGGATGAAGTACATTTTCACCATCCAAAAAGAAGATATGTATATTTGTTAATTATCTTGTGGGAGTTATGATATGTAAGAAGATTTAAGGATAAAGGTGAGAAAAATAAGAAGAAAAGAGCCAAGAGAGCATGTGAAATTATGGGACGGGACCATACTCGCGTCAATGTTTTGATCAGAATATTGCCGACATCCATGCATACTCACAAAGATATCTACATGTGCTCTACTATATTTCTATATATTATATTTTTATCAATATTTTATTAAAAAAATAAGAATTACCCGACAATATTTTTTTTATTTTATTATTTGACGACTGTTTCACGATGACCATTTTTCAAGCAACTGTAGTGGTATCAACAAGTGTCGTATCTATATAGATTTAGTAAGTATATTGATAGTTTAATTTTTTTGGTTTTTGATTAAGAGTGCAAGTAAAAATAAATAGATTATATAGATTGAGTGGAGTAGGGACTATGAATTAATTTCATCTCATCTTCTTCTACTACACAATTGCTATCTTGTTTACTTACTATGCAAATAATTCAATATCCTATAAGCACTCTTTTTATGATACACTAGAACCTAAGGACTTCAAACCTAATGTCATTCCTCAACTCCTAGTAGGATGAATCCTTGCTTTAATGTACAAGACTCTCTCCTCCAGCATCCCCTCTGGCTACTAAATAAGCACCAATACAAGTATGATGATTTGATTGGACCACAGATTGAGACCAGTTTCCCAACTCAATCTAAACTCGTTAAATAGATGAGTGATCAAGTCATCATTAAGCATAAATCGAACCACAGACAATTGAATGAAACAAAGATAAATATCCAAGAACAAGAAGTGAATAGAATCAGAATTGATTACATTAAACCTGGACACAAGAGAGTTCAGCTACTCATAATATATATTATAATGCAATTTCAGCAGTATCAACACATAAGATTTACACTAAGAGCATCTCTCTCGTGCCTCACAGACCATATTCTCTCCTACTACTACATTTTTCAACCTCCACTCCATGCCTATAATGAAGACCCAAGGTCTTTATTTATAGAAATTTTAGGTGGTGCTCAGCCACAAGGGTTATTTCACAAGTGAGTTTCCTTCTCAGCTCAGCTCATTGTCCTAGTGTTTAACACGTGACATTTCCTTTTTGGAAGGGTTTACTTGGCTGTTCAGCTTCATGGATTTGGGCTCCATGTTTACTTGCAAAGAGGGTTTCCTCACCAGGCTCAGCTTCATTTGTTATGCTAAGCCAGAAAGTTAAAATATGTTGTCTTGTTTTTTCTATTTTTATGGCTCAACTCTAGTACTGTGGCTCAGTTGTATATTTGATATTTTCTTTTATATTCACTACAAAACAACAAAATATCATTATAATTCATAAAACTCCAATTCTAAATACCTCATTCTATATCTTAAGCTAAGGAGGTTTGTTTTATACATAAATAACATCATTTGATACATGATAAGTGTCAATTTCAAATGGAAAATTTAATAATTCTTCACATTTATCATTATTATTTTCATATGGATAAAATAAATGTATAGTATGTAAGTATTATTTTGACCTAGAGTTGGTTTTAAATTAAAGACCAATGAATTAATAGTCTCATTAAAGTTAATCTTACATCAAGTCAAAAAATTGAAGTGTCCAAATTTTTTTAGTACTTTCCTATTTATAATAACTAGTATATTGTAAGTTAAAAAATTACCAAAGTTTTTCATAAACATATCTAGTTGTCTTTACAATTCCAAAAATAATACTTAATTTTTTAGTACTTTTTTATGTCATCTTTTTTTATATTACTTTATGTGGGACTTTGGTGAATTCTCACTTAATACCTTGATGATTTAAATAAATAAATATTATTCAAGATAGATAAACAAAATATATAGCCACTAAGATCAAGAGGGTTGACATCTAATTACCCTTATTGTATGTGTTAAGAGAAAGGATTAATTTGATTCTTTGACTATCAACAATAATTGACTAAAGTAAGATACTTGATTTATTTATTTTGACTAGTCTCAATTTTTTCTATATTACGATAAAATAAAATTTAATTATTTTTGAAAGATTATTTGTAAATTATTTTGATGAGATGTGTATTTGTCATCACTTGCCTATTATACTACTTGTGCATGAAAAATAGATTTGAAAATGTTATTACCAATTTTTTGTGCTTACCGGTGTAGATTTTTTAGTTATCTATAACACAAATATTGTTCACAATTAAATGACATTTCGAGATATGGATGACATAATTGTATTAAAAGGATTGATTATAATAATTTTTTACACATCTCTTATTATATAAGTGAATCCTCGTATTTATCAATTATTTATATTAAATATTTAAATATTTATATTTTTATTTAAGTTCTTATCATTTAATTTTTTTATTCATTGGACCGTGTGATATTATCTTAATCCATCATCTTGTTTTTCTTTTTTTATTTGTTAAGATTATTTGTTAAGAAACGTAAGATTTAATTACTATGATTAATTAAAATAGCAAATGACATTTATTATTTTATATTAACTACAAAATAGTATATTTATTAACCGTGGCAAATCTTGACCAAAATTTCTGGGGAAGCCAAAATTACATACTTAAAATTTATATATTTAACTCGTTTAATGAAAATGAATAAACTACATTATCTAACATATTGTCCATCATTTTTTTGTATTTTTAAACTTATTAAATAATTCAATCATAACTAAATTTTTTTAGTTTTTTTTTTCAATATAAATAATCATATTATCTGCAACATATTCATTTTCCATTTTTCTAATGTACACATATCGATTCAAATTCACATTTCATTTCATTATTATGCGATGAGTAATCATATTGTCATGTTTTGGTCTTCACTCATCTTTTATCAATTCTAAAAAATGAATTTATTCTTTTGTTTTTCATCAATATACCTATTTAACAAACAAGTTTAAGACTAAATTTTTTTTATCATAATATAATCAATAATTGAGAGACATAAAGGAAATAAAAGGACAATGAAAATAAAAAAATAAAAAGTATCTTAATTGTTATGAAATAAAGGGAATTACAGAGAGAACAATAGATAATAAAGAAAAGAAGAAACAATAGAGTATAGAGAATGAGATAATATGTAGCAACTCATTTGTGTATTATCATTGATAGGAGAGTCTTAATTATGGATACAACATGTAATCCATAAAGGAAACAAATCAACTTAGTTAATACAAATATTTACATAAAAAGTAATAAATCATATGACTATCAATCATATGAATAAATGTATCAAATCAGTAGACAATCATTAATTCATTACATTAATAATTTTATTTCTTTTATTATATTTTATTTTATATATTATTATTTATTAACATTAAATGTTATAACTTATAAAAGAAATAAAAAATATCTAATTTTATTTTCATTAACTTTTCAATATACTATTATTTAATTTAAAAATATATATATAATTTAAAAAATTTAAAAATATAAATAGTTTAACAAATTTTAAATATGTATAATTTAAAAAAAATTAAAAAATTTAAAAAAAATTGGAAAAGTTGGGAGTGCGTAGCCCTGTCTGCTCTAACAATCCTCCGCCAATGTTTATTAATACGTAGATACAAGAACATGACTAGATAATATCATCCAAGTAACATTAATACCAATAACTTAATTGAAAACTATAAAAAACTTTAGTACTTAATAAAAAATTATTTAATTAAAATTAAATAAAAACCATGAAATTTAAAAAAAAATTAAAACTTAATTAAACCTTGAAAATATTAACGTGTGCAGTGTACTAGTATTTATTATACCTCCACAAACTCCAATTTTTCTCCATATAGGTCCGTTATAAGTCAGAACAAGACTATTGAAACATGGGCCTCGAAAGTTGATAGCCCGAAACATTGAGCCCAATTAACCTCCACGTACTCTAATTTTCTCTCCATATATAGAGTTCTCTTCATACACAAGTTACTACTACGGTTGCATTGCAGCATAAGATGATGGGTCACGTTGAAAATGGCTTTTCATTTTTTGCTGCAGTTACACTCGCACTCCACCTCGTAACAGCAACCACTCTTTACCCTCCCCACTCTTCTTTAAACGGCGCCGTTAGAATCGTCAGGGTTCGCCGGGACGGCGCAGGGGACTTCAGGACGGTAACGGAGGCCGTGAACAGCATTCCTTCGGGGAACAAGCGGCGAGTGGTGGTGTGGATTGGCATCGGCGAGTACCGGGAGAAGGTCACCGTGGATAGGACCAAACCTTTCGTCACGTTTTATGGAGAGAGAAATGAGAGCGACAGCCACACCATGCCCATCATAACGTACCACGCCACCGCATTAAGGTATGGGACAGTCGACAGCGCCACCGTCGCTGTCGAATCCGACTACTTCGTCGCTGTCAATGTCGCTTTTGTGGTGCGTTTTTTTCCCTCTCCTTTTACTATGCCGATAATAAATTAAAGGAAAAAAAAAAAACTTTTACAATTGTTATGTACGTATATACATACATGCAGAACTCGTCTCCAAGGCCAGATGAAAAGAGTGTTGGAGCACAGGCCGTAGCTATGAGGATATCAGGGGACAAGGCTGCATTCTACAACTGCAAGTTCGTGAGTTTTCAGGACACTTTATGTGATGATAAAGGAAGACATTTTTTCAAGGACTGCTACATCAAAGGCTCCTACGATTTCATCTTTGGAAATGGAAAATCCATCTACTTGGTTCGTATTTCAACGTATCCTCTTTAATTTCATGTATTATGTTGAAAGGGTAGTTCACAAGATGTATGATGATATATGAATATGGCTGTAGAGAAGTACCATAGAATCGGTTGCAAAGGGTTTGAGTGTTATCACAGCACAAGCTAGGGAAAGCATTGCAGAAGATACTGGATTCAGTTTCCTTCACTGCAACATTACGGGGAGTGGTAACAGGAACACTTACCTCGGACGTGCCTGGAAGAAGAGCCCTAGAGTAGTATTTGCTCACACTTACATGGGCTCCCTCATCAGTGCCCGGGGATGGTTCACCGATCAACTTCCTCAACGCAATTCTAACCAGTACGTTTTTTATCCAAGCAAATTCGCCCTGTGAAAAATCTAAAAATTTATAAATTTTCATGTTTTATATAATTTGACAAAGGTATATATTTGACTTATTATACAGGACAATCTACTATGGAGAATATAGGTGCATGGGAACAGGAGCTGTTTCCTCAGGGCGTGTAAAATTTCGGAAGACACTGTCTTATGAAGAAGCAAAGCCGTTCATGAGCATGGCCTATATTCATGGAGGAAAGTGGGTTGTCCCACCTCCAAAGTTGTGACCATGTGAGCATTAATTGTTATAAGAGAAACTTCTCATATACACGCTTGTATCATCATTGTGCTGTGCTACTATACCTGTCTACTAGTGTAACAAACAAAGTGTTACGTAAAACTTTGAAAACCTTGTTGGGTGTACTTGATTCTTGTAAGAAAGGATTTATAACATGCTGTACAAATTTCCTTTTATATGTATCATCAAAATTAAAGTATGGCCATAAAGTTAATGCAAAAAACGAACAAGTTAGGAACATATAGATACGGCTAAAACTTACCCTTCTCATGCTACATCGTAGTTATCGAAAACTTGCCATATCTTTACTCGTTAGAGATATGCATGGTCGTAGAGAAAATAGGTTGCCAAAAAAATGTGGGTAAAAATGCACCAAGTTAATGGTTTTACATAGTATTGCATTCATTTTAGTAAGCAAAATTTGTGATTTGGGATAAAGATATCATATATTTTTTGGTTTTAATTCTATTAATAGAGATGTTATGTATTTTATTCCCCTTTATTATTATCACATGTATTATGATGATATATTAATTAGATTTTATTTTTCTCCTCATATATGAGATATTGTACTTTATATATTGGACAAGTTTTTAATAGATTGATATGAAAGATCTCATTGAGTTACTCTTCATCAAACACCTCTTATATATCAGAGTTAATCACCTTCCACATTTTCTCCTTTCTCATTAATTTCCTGTCATGGCGAATCCTACTTCATCCTCTGGTTCTCCCACAAACCCTATGAAAGGACTCATGGTGCCGACTTTTTCAAATTCTGACTTTCTCGATCTTCTCAACGTTCTCATCCTTCTCAAGTTCTCAGTCGATTTTCTCAAAGTTTTTGGCCTTCTCAAGTTCTCAAGATTCTTTTCATTTGATTGCCTTCTAGGTTGCTACTTCTGAGTTGGGCATTTCTGATATTCATGCCCACCTTGAGAGAGGGTGATAAATATATCTTTTGACTTCTTTAATTCTATTGATAGAAATATCATTTGTGAATCGATGATCTTCTTAGACAGAAAATGAAAAGAAATTAAAAGACATTTTTTTTGTTTATGGAGTAAAATTATTTCATAATTATCTATCAATCTCCACTGCACAAAAAATTAAAGTATATTTTTTGAAGAAATAGTAAATGTAGAGATTATGGAAGAATTTTATATTGATATATAACTATAATATGTAATATATTAAAAATTTATCGAATTTTATAATAATAATGTTATAAATGGTATAAATAATAGTTTCATTATTAATAAATAATATAAATTTTCTTATGCCAACAATACTTCGAGATTGAACTCCTATATCTTTATCAAGTTAAATGACTACCATGAAGAAACTTTTAAATAATATTTATGAGATGTAACTATTGTTAATGAAGGGTAATAATTATGATTATATTGAATGATTATAATACTAAGAAATCATAATTCGTCAGTGAATATAAAAGTATCGCTAATATGGTAGCTTGAATCAGTTGAATGTATCAAGGTGATAAAATTAAAAATTTAAGTTTAGATAAAAAGAGATGATAATATATAAAACACGTTCATTTGATATTCTAAGTTAGCATGACTCGATTCAGTTGGTACGGTGCAGATAAATTTGGCTGGCCGATTAAGACACAGAAGTGAACAATAGTAACACTTTTTTTTTTTATTATTAATTTACTTATTCACAAAAATATGATACGTAATTTATATTTGAATGATACTAAAATATCTATATTTTTCCAATTGTTTTTCTTATTAAAGGTAGAATTAAAAAAAATTGATATAATATAGTATGGAAGTTGAAATTTAGTTTGACAAGAAAGCAACATAAATGATATTCCCAAGTCATACTTGTTCCATACCTATACTAAAATTTTATTAAAATCTACTTATAGTTTTGGGCCATGGGAAGCGGTCCCGGATGGGCCCACCACGATTTGATGAGCATTGAAAACCGCAAGCCCAATAAAACTAAGAAAAAGAGAGGGCCAATGTATGTTTGTTCATTGGTGGCCGAAAAACAAGGACAGTTCTTGAACGTAATGAATAGAAGCACAGAAATAAAGGAATATTAAACACAGAAAATATGAGATCTCGTTAGCAATCACACTCACGCTGTCTCCCATCAATCATGTGCGCATATGCTACGACAAAAACAGAATAACTGATGCTTTATTTTGAGGACACCAACAACACCTCAATTATCGCATACTATATAATAAATTCGCATATGGTCTCAGTGGAACCTGGGACAGCTCAAATCCCGGATTTCGTTCAAGATTATGTTACAGAAGCACATGATCCATCATCACATTCTTTTTAAACAACAAAACACCTTCTGCAGCACGAATTCAAAGTCTTCACCATCTCCTATTAGAGGTGCATGAACATAATTAATGACGATGCGTGAGAATCTCAATCTCACAACACAACTCATATTCAAGTACTTTTGATCCCCAAAAGAAACACACTTTCGCATTCCTGAATGGATATATTCTTCAATTGAATGTCAAAAATGTTCTGTTTGAATATGTTGGCAAAGTACATGTATTGGGGAAACATTGGATGAAAAGTACATAGATTTTTAACACCTGTTCTACAAACAAATTACCCATCACAAATCTTTCTTGTTGGGGAGTTATATCATTCTTCATGTAAGAAAGCCCAGAAACCAGCACCGTGATTTTCCTTCTATATAGATCAGAGCAAGTTTTTATTCTTCCACAGTTCCTGTGTTTCCAGCTGCAATTCCACCAAGAGTCTGAAAGTTAGTTAAAAAGGAAAGGGTTACTGATACCACACTGCACACTTACCAAAACGTAAAATAGACAGAATATGCCTTTGAATCAGTGCGTGCTTTTTTTGTTTTCTTGTTGCTGTGTGAGAATGGTAAAATGAAAACGGCATAGAATTATTGTTATCATTGGAAAAGGCGAAAAGAACAAACAAAAATAGACAAATATTCTCTCTCTCTTGTGTCCCCTCTGTATCATGATCTCGCCAATTCCAATTATAAGCAGTGAGATAAAGGTGAAAACAAAAGAAGAATAAATTGGATCCATTAAGATGCAACACGATGAACATAAAACACAATCGAAGGTTTAACATGAAACTAATTGGAATTGATTTGAAAGAAAGAATGCAATTAACTGACCGGATGTGTCGTCGTGATTCTCCATGCAGTTCAAGAGGTATTTGAAGGTTTCAATTTCACATGGAATGGTGAGTCCACCACTCTGATCAAACCCAAATTCCTCTGCAGCTTTTTCCAACAAAACCTTGAACAAAGAGTGGCTAAGGTAGCTTGTGGGGATGATAAACCTGCGAAGCTCGGGTCCAACATAGACAGCTAAGTAACCTTTGGGAACATCATGCGGCGGTTGAGGACTGTAGCAGCTATCCTCGTCGGAGTCACAGTACAAAAGATTGGTTAGCCTTTTGTTAATCAAGGGTGGAATGCCCCCAGGAGGAGCCACATCAGAGTCATGGTTGGAATCTTTTGAGCCCAGAGTCACAGTTTGCCACTTCTGAAACATTTCCTTCAATCTCACAATCTGCCTAATCCCACTCAGTTTGGAACCTCCACCATCATCCATTGATCAACTCACCAGATCCAACCCCTAACTATGCACTCTCTTCAATCAAACATCAAAGGTATCATCTTTTTCTTCATCATGCATCATAATAACAGTAATAATTCATGGAGAAGATGAATAAACATAAATGAATAAGAACAAAAACAAGTGAAGGGAAAGATTGATACCTGTTACAGAAGAGGTGATTTTGCTGGAGATTAGAAATGTTGTTTTAGGTTTACAGAAATTAATGTGTCTGATAGGTTGCACAAAAACTATGTCTAATCTATGGTTAGAAAACACTGAATCATTAGTTGTGTTGGCATTGCCTTTGTTGGTCGTATTTCTCTTTCCTTTCTTCTGTTCCCTCACACGCTACTCTCCATCTATCTGTTTTTCAGTGTTCTCCTGCAAAACCCAACCGTTATATATATATATATAAACAAAGACGTAAATCATTTTAATTGAACTTAATTACAATGCGTTGGTGTGGGAAGACATCATCAAACGCAAGTGAAATCTTGTTGAGACTAACACTACCTCAAAATTTGGTTTGATTTTTTCATTTCTTTAAAAAAAAAAGTTAAGGAATTCAAGTCATTAATATATGCATGTATTTTTGTAGTAGAAAATGGAAGTGCAATTAAAATAATTGTATAATGTAATTGATTTAATTTTTTTAATATGTCGGTGATTCCATTTGGATGACTTTGAATGATGCATGGTATATGATTAAAGTTGTACAGTTTAATTGAACTGTAAGCGTCTCCTTTTCTAATAAACCAGGTTGTTTGGGAACACACTAAAGCATGTTGTAAATTCACCTTAAAAAAACAAAAACAAATTTCAAAGCTCTTCTCTTTAAATTCGATGCAACTATGATGTCATTAATTTTTTTTTAGTGCAATGAGATATTTTATTGGTGACAGGTGAAAACTAATTCTTTCCTTTATAGAAAGAGATGGATTACCAAAGTAAGTAAAATATCTTCGAGATTACAGTGTTTTCTATGTGAACTTTGTCCACAGAATTTTTAATTCAGTGAATATATAGTTATAAATTTAATTATATTATCGTTGAATTATTATTTATTTTAACACATCTAGTAGTAGATCCTAGCTTTTTCTCTCCCTCTATACACAACTTCAAAATCAAACCCCTTTAATATACTTTAAACTATCTAACTATCTATCAATTATATGAAATCTGATATGTTATTTTATTCACAAGTTCAACTTAAGTAAAGTCAAATTCCTTTTTTTTGACAAAATCAAGTAACGTCGTCAATAAGTTGTGCAAGTATGATCCATATATGAACATGACAATTTTATCTAGTAAAATCAATATCTTCAAGTCTCATTTGGAGGGTTGCTAATTTTAAATTTGCAGAAGTACTTTTAAAACACAATCAACACAATATAGAGATGAAACTATTTTTAACTTATTATTTTAAAATATGTTTATAATAATTTTTAACTTATTTTAATTTATATCTATAACCATTTTTTAAACAAAGATAATTTACTTTAGTAATATATATAAGGTTAAATTACTCTTTTGATCCCTTTATTTGTCATGAAATTTCAGTTTGGATCTCAAGTTTTTCGTTGTCTCAATTTGGTCCTCATTTTTTTAAAAATGACTCAATTTGGTCATCACCGTTAACTTTGACCAGACGGTGTTAAAGTCAACACTACGTGTCAATTTCTGGTTTTTTTTGAATTTTTCTTTTAGTTTTTTGGATTTTTTGAATTTTTTTTACACATGTCACTTCATAGTTGTGTCACGTGTCACTTCATAGTTGTGCCACGTGTTAAAATAAAAAAATTCAAAAAAATCAGAAATTGACATGTGGCGTTGACTTTAACACCGTCTGATCAAATTAACGGTGAGGATCAAATTCAGTCATTTTTAAGAAAATGAGGACCAAATTGAGACAACAAAAAACTTGAGGACCAAACTGAAATTTCATGACAAATAGATGAACCAAAAGAGTAATTTAACTTATATATAATGTTCTTTTTATTATAATATCATTATTTCAGTGAAGATTGAAATTAGTCTTTTTTCGAAACTTTTATTCAATTTAGTCAATTAATTAGAAGGTGTGAATTTAGTCTTTTTAACTAAATTTTGTTAAGTTTATTTAACGTTTGAAACACAGTTCAACATATTTTCACTTTAACTTTAACTAGAAAACTATCATGAAACGTGTTTGAAACATCAAATAAATTTAACAAAATTTGAAAAAAAAGGACTCAATTTACGTGTTCTAAATTTGAATAACTAAATTGAGGCAAAGTTTTAAATAGAACTAATTCTAATTTTCACTAAAAATTAAAGATAAAAACATATTTAACCCTTATATTATTATCATTGTCACTTCCATCTTATCATGTTCTATTATAATCATTATTATTATTTCTATTATTGATTTTTTATCATTTTAATTATCATTATTGTTGAAAAAATCAGCATTATTATTAGTATTATTAATTAGTGGAAACATATGTGTTTTCTATTCTTATATGTTTGCATTTTTATTATATCAAAATAATGCAATTCCAAAAAGTATAAGAAATGGATAAATTTTTTAAAAATATTTCAAAAGATTATGTGAAAAAAAAATGAAAATATTTGATAATATGAAAAAAAAATTATGACTTTAAATATTTGAAGTTACTTTCAAGTAGGGAATTATACCACGACTTCTAAGCTGAGGGTTATGGATTACTTAGATATTATATGATTAAGTATTTCATCAGTGAGATTATTTTAATTTAATAAAAGAAAAAAATATCTAATTAAAATAACTGTCAAATCAGTTAAAAAAAGTATATAATTTTTACATAACGTATAGGTTATCAATATCATTACAAAATTAAGAAGTATCATGAACAATTAAATAATTTTATTATCATCATTTTTATTACTTTATTATTATTATGATGTCATTGTCTTGTTCTCAAGATTAGGGATGTCAACGGGGCGGGTAGGGTACGGATAGTAACTCCCCCGCACTCTACTTGCTGGATAAATATCCGTCTCGTACTCGTATCTATATCCGTCGGGCCGTTATGTGGGTATCCGTCTATTTTTTTCATATCTACGGATATCCATGGGTACCTGTGGGTATTTACAAAATTATTTAAAAATAAATATTTAATCATAACTTCAAATAAAATAAAATAAAATACATCACTGTCATAAATTTCAAATAAAGTTCAAACAAACTCAAGTCCATAGAAGTCCAAATAATCATACAAATAAATATAAAATGATGTTCAACACAATGAGAATTCTTTAATTGGTGTTTTGATCAACAAGTCCACTTTATCCGATTGATTTTTGAAAAAAAATTGTCAAAATGTTTTTTATTAATATATATATATATATATATATATATATATATATATATATATATATATATATATATATATATTAATATATATATATATATATATATATATATATATATATATATAAGGGTATTTTTGTGAATTAAAGTTTAACGGGTACGGGTATCCACGGATACGGTATAAAAAATACTCATACCCGCTATGTTAACATGCGGATATCAAAAATACCCGTACCCGTGGATAGCGGGTATTCATTTTTAATATTTATTTTCTATCCATTGCGGGTTTTATCCGTAAATACCCGCTGGTACAAATATATTTGACATCCCTACCCAAGACTAGCATAATTGTCGTCAACAAGGCTAGAATTGGTATTAACATTGCTACCTATGTTGTAAGCATTCTCGCCATTATAAATTGTGCTACCCTCCATTTAAATTCATTTTAGTATGGGATTTTAAAAAAAATCGAAACTGAAAACTAAAAGAAAAAGTTACTTATAAAACAAAATGATCCTAAAGTTTAAAAAATAAAATACTTACAACTAAAAACTATTATAAAAAGGGACCCATAAATTTCAAGAATTAGTTTATAATTTTGAACTAGAAAATACCCAAAGTCAGGATATTAAAAAAATATTAAGTTGTGCATAATTTCATGGTTGGGCTTTTCGGGCCTCGTTGTTGGGCTTTTAAAATGTAAGATCTCTCTGTTCGGCAACTTGTTCCCCCTGATTGTGGTTTTTCTCATTCTTCGTCGCATAATAGTGGTGCCTCTCTCGGCCTCTCAACTTGTTTCAATTTTTTTGTTAACATTTTTTTTATATCAATTTTTTTCCTCTGCAATTTCTAGGGTTTCTTAAACCCCTAAAACCACTATGCTAAATTCCAAACTAGCTAGAGTCGGAGCTTCGATTGCTAAACACCTCTGTACAAGTACTTCTACTTGCTTGTTAATTTTCTCTTCTCTACCTCCCGTACTTCATAGCATGAAGAGAACATCTAATTATATTGAATCAATTCAACTAATTTTTTTTCTGTTTTTTAATTTGGCAGGGAATTGTACCTCCTTGTGTGGAGTAGGATATGTTCGAACCGGAAGATATCGTTCCCTGCCATCTCCGGTTAGTAATTGAATACTCTGAATTTGTATTTTCATTTTCTTATTCCTCCAATTGTAATTTCAGCATTCAATTTCTATTAAGTTTGGCAATCTGGTGCTGGTTTTAGGATCTCAATAGGTAGCAAGAAATAAGTGTGCATGATGGATGCTTATCATGGGAGTTACCAGCCTGGTTTTTATATTTGTTTTAATGAAAAAGTGGATATAAATTGTAGTTTATTGTCTTATGATAAGTGGGTGTTCGTGTTTTGAAATGTGAGGCCATCTGTGCTTTGATGAAATAAGAAAAAATAACTGTTAAACTGGTCTGGACGTCTCTGTGTCAATTATAAAGATTGGTGATATGGAATGAGTTGTGGGAGTATGATAGTGACATTAATCTTTTCCATCAGTGCAAATGGACTCTCCATCTTTTAGCTAAAGAAACTGGCCAACAAGTTTGTGGTTAGCAGAGGATGGGAGAAATTGGACCCTATTTTGGCAATGTTTTGCTCTATTTCTGATACTGGCTATTCTGAAGATGAAGATAATTTAACATTGTACTCTTTTTTCTTGTATTAGTTTATTTATTTCATTCGTTTTAATACTAGAAGGGATTTGTTTGTCTTTGAATTCTTGGAACAATTAGCATTTTGTATACGTAGTAACCCAGAAATCTGAAAGTCTTCTATCAATTTAATTACTTGGATTGGAGTGAGGACTGATTATGTTAATGAGGGATTATAATACTTGACATTTTAAATATTCCCTTTGTCAAACAAAAGTGATACTTCGACACCCTCCAAAGCAAAAAACATTCATTTTACAACTCATTTTAATAGTATAATAAATATATAGTAATTGTTTTTTTTTTGGGTAGATGTCAAAATATCACATTCCTTTGTCTAATTGGCAACTGTGTGTGAGCAAAATGGTTGTGCGATCAAATTTTTTTTGGAAATTATGTGTACATTTGCATCCAGATTACTGGAGAAATTGTTTTATTAAATTTTTACTTTCTTATGGCATTGATTTATGCTTATCTGTTTTTATGAGTGATTATTTTGTGTTTGTTTTGACTAGTTTCAACAGCATTCATTTACTAAGTTATACAAGGGATCCATGATGGAAAGACATAATTTCCTTTCAACAATGACTACAAATAACACTACTGAGGAAGGCAGTGAAGAAAAAGAAACGTAAGTTCTTTCTATTTGAGATGACAGATTTGTGGGAGCATGTGATCCTTTTGCGTATGTGTAAATATCAGGTCAATATAGCATTCAAAAACTTACTATTATTGTGTTTGTGTTATAATTGTAATTTTGACTCAAATGTTATTTTTATGATTAACCGACTTAAAAGACAAGACTTTGAATCGTGTTAGAACCCCAGGCAAAATTGGTAATTATTTAGTATTGATGTTATATTTTGACACGCAACATGGGTACACTATGCTGACTAATTGTTAACTGCCAATTTTTTGTTTCTAGCTAATAATCATGATTTAGTCATTTAACATGGACCCACCAAATCTAAGTGTTATATATTTGCCGTTTCTCTTATTGTCTAATTTTTAGCTAGATAAGTGGTTATTGAGTTACAATCTAAGGTCAGGCAGCGGCTGTCTATCTACTTTATCATACAGCATATGCAATATATTAAACCCCATAATGAAAGGCTTAAGAACTGACATTATGTAGTGAGCTTGATGGGAGTTTAATATATTTTTCTTCCAGTGTTTAAACTGCTCAAGGTATCTAAGTGGGAACTTCAAAGTGCAGAGAATGTAATATCACATAAATATTGAGGATTGCACTCTGCTCTAGCGTTCCATGTTTGTTGTGCAACCAACCATGATTTCATATTGTTTAGCATGGGGGGTATGGTATGATATCTTAGCAGGAGTTAGGTTGCTGTGTGATTCTAATACTTTAACCAAAATGGCAACAATAGCAAAATCTTTGAGCCTCAGTTGTTGCAGCTGGTCGCATTCCCTGAAAAATTCCAAGTCCCTGTAAGATGGAAGTAATCCTCCTACGTGTCAAATGCTTCCCCACACCATTAGTAATCAGTTAGTGTTAACTCCCGTTAGGACAGATTACATCATTACTGTCGTACTTTGCCATATATTTTGTTAGATGACAATTGTTGATCATGTGAGTACATTAAAAGTCTTACACAGTTGTCATTTTTCACCTTACTCTTTTGAGGCAACATTGTGCAGGATATCTGTAACTTTTATTGATAAGGATGGTGAGGAAAACCATATCAAAGTCCCTGTTGGAATGTCTATGTTAGAAGCTGCTCATGAAAATGACATTGATCTAGAAGGCAAGAGCTTTAAGTTTTGAATTTTATTATTTTCCTCTAGATTATATTCTTCTGAATTCTGTTGACATAATGTTTCGTTTCGATTTGCATCCTGTCAAGTAGTTAGGGCCATTTTTGAAGTGGCCAAGCGTATTCATAATTGGCTTATTTTTCCTTTTTCTTGAGATGATTTCTTACTTAATGTTACTGCAGGAGCATGCGAGGGCTCGCTTGCGTGTTCAACTTGCCATGTTATAGTCATGGTACATCATGGGTGATCTATGTAGTGAAATGTTGCTTGAAGTTATTATTAATTTATATTTTGAACTACCGTTTTCCATTTACAAGAGGGACAAATTACTGATTTTTGTGCAGGACGTAGAACATTACAATAAATTGGAAGATCCAACTGATGAGGAAAACGACATGTTAGATCTAGCTTTTGGACTTACTGAAACGTGGGTTAACCATTCATGAACTTAGGATTTGAAATGTTCATTTTCCGTTTTTGGTACCCTTAAATGTGACCTTGACTAATTATGGAAAATATGCAGATCACGTCTGGGTTGCCAAGTTATTGCAAAACCTGAACTTGATGGAATTCGGTTAGCCATTCCTGCTGCTACTCGGAACTTCGCTGTTGATGGTTTTGTGCCGAAACCACATTAGCAAATGACTTGGGTTCAATGAAAAAAAAGAGGGTAGCTTTCTCGGTTTTGTAGCCTCACTGATTTAGATAAATTAGCATTTATTGATCACCGGCACTATTTTTGTATTTTCCGTGATCACAGAGCACGTCGATTTATCAATGACAGAGAGATCATGGTGTAATTTTCGACGGGCTACACTTTGGATGTCAATAAATTGTTTGTACTTTTTTGTACCAATAACAAGTGACTGAGTGAACACCTAAAAAATTAATTATGTCTTCGAACGAGTGTTGATTCAAACCATTGTACTTTTCTTGTGTTGGTTAAGTTGCAACCTAAAACAACAAAAACTTGAATTGCATCTTGAGTTTGTGTTTGACATTTGTTTATAGACACATGCCAAAATGAGTCATAATTGATTCGGGTCACTGTGGATTCAACGGTTTCAACCTAGTGAACTTAACTACAATCCACTTATATTTAAAAGAAAAATTAAAATTAAATAGGTAAACTAACTAACATAATTAATTTAATTTCCCTCACTGTCTCTCTCTGAAGATAAGAACCCAGGGTTGCAGACTGATTCAAAGTGAGTCCTAATTTGCCTCGGTGCTCCTTAGCCTCTGCGGCATCGTGTTCGTGTCAGTGCACTTCCGCATCTGTGGTGTCACGTCATGCTCCTCCGGACTGGTGCTTGTCGGCATAGCTGCTCCGTCTTGTCAGTCTTTGTGTCTTTCTTGTCCATCACAACCTTTCTCTCCTTTCTTTTTTTTTTTCTGGTACAACTTTCAATAGTTTCTTTTTATTGTTCACTTCCTCTTCATAACATCTATTGTAATAATAGAAACATATTTTAGGATAAATGCTTAGTTTGCAGGAAAAGCTATTGACATTCAATCAACAATTTGCAAAAACTGTGTAAGGTGAAAAGTGTGGCACTGCGGGAATTAATTGGCAAAATGTGACATGTTAGAAAATTTGGAGGTTGGAGTGTGGCGGAGGAGAAAAGGAAAAGGAGTCTATGTCTGTGATTGATAAAATATTTTAAGAAATAGTAACGTATTTTTAGAAGTTTTTCCTAAATGTATTTTTTAGAAGTTTTTCCTAAACGTATTTTTAGAAGTTTTTCCTAAATGTCTGTGATTGATAAAATATTTTCCTAAATAGTAACGTAGGACTGAGGAAATGTCTCCCGAACATTGAACTTCAAAAGTAGAAAATATAGTATAATTTGCAGGTCCGTTACCACATCTTGTCTTCCGATTTTTTATTTTTTTTTAAAACCTGAAAACTAAATAATTTTCGTATCATTGAGTTAAAATATTTGAAATATCAACTAAAAATGAAAAACCAAAGAAAAAAGCCATGCACATAATTGAAAATGGTGCAACATCAACTTATATATACCAGCGACCATACTCATTTACCAATAAAGTATAATTCAACTCAACTTGTCGTGGTTATCTAGAGAGGAAAAAGAGAGGGGGTTTTGAAGCAAAGAAGCAGTTTGAATCTTTTTTACTTGGGAAACAATAATGAACTAGTTTTATAAAGCAAAGTAAGGCAATAAAACCCTCTCAACACTGTACATTTTTAGGGGTAAAAGTCATCATGCTTCACCCGGAAAGCCTGAGAAGAGCATGATGGAGTGATAATAGCAAACTGAGTAGGAAATGGATTTGAAAAACTGTAACACCATAATTAACATGTTCCTAAAATTGAACTAACTTGTTTGAAATAATCAAATTAACAGTAAAAACACTTTATAAACATTGGTACAAAACCATGTGGTGAAGAAAATAGAAAACTCTGCAGTTATGCCACACATAAACTGAAATTAGAAGCATAACAGGCGTTGATATTGTGGCGTAACGGCTAGAAATAAATAACCTAAATTAACAAGCCGTTGTGTAAGTTTGTAATTGAACTTTCAAACTCATTCCAAAATCCGTACAAAGCATAATCTGTCACGGAACATCAAGAAAAAAATTGAAACTTTTCTTTCACATAAATCTATGAAAGTGAGCCGTGATCGAACTAAACAACTACCTGCAATTCAATTATGTTTCAGTTGAGCTTCTTGAGGATGTTAGACGCCCAACGCTTGACTCGTCCTCTGAGAGAGTAACCGAAAACCATTCCAGCAACAAAGCAAATTGCACAAAGCTTTGAACACGTCCAATAGGACACCGCGTGTCTGCAACAAACAACACACACGATAATCATGTCAATTTAAAACTTCAAACCCTAATCTGTAAGAACAGCGTTAAACAATGAAAACGAATGATCTGAAATAAGCTTAGATAAGATGCAGAGAGAAAGAGAGAAATGCCTTGGAGGTCTGGTAGCTAAAAGAAGGGAAGAATCAGGAGGCGATGGCGGCGGCGGTCGGATACGGTCGAAGTTCGACGAGATGATGTCGCCGGAAACCTTACTGACGGCAGCAGTCATCGCTCCAAAATGCAATAGGCGCTGAACTATGCTGCTTTAACAACCCCTTTCTCATCTATGTATAGTATTCCCTTCTGACTCATCTAAACGACGCCGTAATAACCATCCCGGCTATTTTATTTACTAATGAGGTATTATTATATATTAATTAATTAATCAATAATCTGTAATCATATATATAAAAGAATTTTGTTAATGTATATATGTTATATTTCTGTTCTCTTTTTAATTACATCATAAAATAATAAAAAACAAATAAATAAAAATTATTTAAATACAAAAATGAACTTTACATATTTTTATTGAATATGAAATAGTTATTAATATTTTCTTTTTACATAATATATTTAACTCAAACACTTAAGGAATTAAATCTAACTTTTATTTACAAAAACATATTTAACCAAAAGAGTTATATAATCCTTCCATTATTTACAACAAACAATAAAAGTAAATTTTAATAGACTTAAACATAAATGCTTAATTTGAATTTGAATTTTCTGTCAAATTTTTTTTTATTATTTTTTTATAATATATTGATTATCACTAATTTTAATATTTTAAAATATATTAAAAAAATATTTAAAATATTAATATATAATATATTTTTAATGTTCAATAAAACATAAAAGAAAAAATAGAGAATTGGACTCGCTTAATTTATCTAAAATGGAAGATCATTCGAGGGTTAACGTTAAAGCTAAAAAGTACAGAGGTGTTGGGGTCAGAATTTGTCCACGCCACGCCACGCCACGCCACAAAGCGAATCTTCTATCATCACCAATAACCATTCACCAGCCATTAACGCTTTTCCTTATCCTTCTCCTCTCTCTCTATCCTTACACCAAAGCCAATCTTCACTCACCATTTCCTTCTTCGCATTGTTCCTCACCAATGGCTTCCCTCTCTCTCCCTAACCACTATCTTCCCACCTTGCTTCGTTCTCACTCTCCCAACTACCCATCTTCCCAAAACCTCCCACTCTCTTCCACGCCTTCAAATTCTCAATTTTTCGGTCTCAAGCTCTCTCATTCTCCCTCTTCCTCAATCCCCTCTTCTTCTTTCCTCAGACCCTCCATTTTCGCCAAGGTACATTTCTCTCATCATCACCTTTTTTCATGTTGCTAATAACTTAGCCTTTTACTTCTTACTTACCACCCACCACCGTCTCTTTTCTTTTCTTTTTTTGTGTTCTATATTCCTTGATAGGTGAATAAAGGTTCAAAGCCACCGAATTTCACACTCAAAGATCAGAATGGGAAGAATGTGAGTCTCTCCAGCTTCAAGGGAAAGCCAGTAGTTGTGTATTTCTACCCTGCTGATGAGACCCCTGGCTGTACCAAACAGGTAAATTCACACAATGTCAATGTAGGAATAGTTCACATATTTCAACAGTGAATGGTGAATGTGTGATGCACTAGATATGGAGCATATGAATGAACAAAAGGGAATAGGAAAAGGTCTTATTGTTCTTTTGCTAAGGAAGGGGAGAGAAGGATTTAGGTTGTTCTCATGACTTGAATTCCAGTGTTGTATGTGCATGCTGCAAATGGAGGGTAATGAAAAATAGATAGCACTTCAACCCCTGTTGGGTTTATCCATGTAAGATAGCGTAGAAAATAACTCCTTTGAGAAAATCTACCAGATTCGCTGCCTGATGATTGGGTACTTTGTATCCCTATTGAGTACTATATATTAATACAAAACATAAATGTTTGTAATATTTAGAAGTAACAAACAAAGAAATGAAATCTAAAGTTGCATAGCAATTCTAAAAGGTCTCATAAAAATGACCAACAACTTCTTTCATATGTCTTATAATACGGATTGGAGGGAGTAATTTATTCTTTATTGCAGGCTTGTGCTTTCAGGGATTCGTATGAGAAGTTCAAGAAAGCAGGAGCAGTGGTTGTTGGGATTAGTGGTGATGATGCTTCCTCTCACAAGGTAAAGATCAGAGGTTTCTGTTTTTCATTTTTATAATCAACCATATTAATTTTTTTAGTGATTTGCATTTCACATTATGTAGGCATTTGCCAGCAAATACAAACTTCCATTTACCTTGTTGAGTGATGAGGGCAACAAGGTGAGAAAGGAATGGGGAGTGCCAGGTGATTTCTTTGGATCATTGCCTGGAAGAGAGACTTATGTGATTGATAAAAATGGGGTGGTCCAGCTTGTCTACAACAATCAATTCCAACCAGAAAAGCATATTGATGAGACCCTGAAAATACTTCAGAGCCTTTGAGGCTTTTTGATTCTTTTGTAACTGTGAATTTTAAGTTTGTAAGCTCTGTAATTATATAGCTGATTTTGGAGCCTTTGATCACATTCCTTGGAGGTGATGACATGTAGAGAGAAAAAGATTATAACCTCTCCGGATGGAAATAATGCCTTCATTTGCCAAAAATACAGTGAGATTATATATGTATCTTTTCCACCACAGTTTCTATATGATTTGAATTTGCTATTTCAAACAAGTTTCCGTTCAGAAATACATATGATTTATGTGAACAAAGTGTAACCTTGAATGAGTTTTGACTGCATTCATGGAACATGACTCTTAAGTATCTAAACAACATTTGGCTCTCGACTTAGCCTTAAATTTTTGTTTCTTAGAGAACATGCAGTTATTTTTATTATCATCATCATTATTACTACTATTCGACCAGTATTTATGCAGTGACTAAGAGAGTGGTAGTAAGCTTGTATATTCAATCTTCCTTGGCATAGTCTTGAATGCTGTAGGGGCCAAATACTTCGGATAACCAGTTCTTCTTCCGCCAGGAACTCCATCCTAAATCTTTACAAATTTCATCACTATGGTTGATGCTGTAAGTGGAAATGCAGTGCCTCTTATAGAACCTTGTTGATCTTTTCATCACTTCTATCTCCTTGGCTGTTTGTGAAAGCATGCTCTCCACACTTGGGAGCTTGAATTTGTCATCCACCAGCCCAGAAAGCCACATGGAACGTAGCTCTGATGAGTGAAGATTTGAAACACTCTCCACGAAACCCACAAAGGCCATGTTTGGAATCAATGGATGAATAGTTCCCCTATCATCATAAACATGAATCAGCTGTTACTTACAATTTTTTTTTTTTTAATTATCTAAAAAATTGCAGTTTTAAAAGAGTGTAATACATTCTCCTAATGTATTTTTTGTATGGAAGAAAGCACAATGAATGGAAGAGTCCTTCTTACCTATATAAAGGCATAATGCCAGAAGAGTACTCCAACAAGCTACTAAAAGGCTCTGGTAAAATAGTTTTGAGTTTTTTCTTTCCATCAAAACCAGTTGCAAGAATCACTACATCAGCATTCAGCTTCGTGTTGTCTTCAAATTCAATCCCTCCATTCCAGAACCACCATTTTGATGCCTTCTTAAAGACAATTTTGCCTTTTTCAGCCTCGGAGAAGAAATTTTCTGGCATGATGGCCATTTGACAAGATGCATAATCCTCCACAAAGGGGTGTTCTGGTTTTAATCCATACTTCTCCAATGGAAGTTTCCACAGAAGGTAGGACTCAATAAACTTTGAAATTCCACGCCTCTATTATTGCTCATTGAATAACATAACCCAAAAAAAAAAAACATTAGCTATGCTTTTAGAAACCATTCAGAATAGTGAAAAAACTTGAATGGAAATTTACCAGTGGAGATAACATGAGGCAGAGAAGAGTCCTGAGTAAGCCCTGATCTGGTCTCTCGTGGATAAACTGAGAAGATCTTGTTGAGAAGAACATGAAAAAAGGCAATCCCCAAATCCAGTAATGGGGAACTGTCCAATGCAAAGTCCTTACAACCATGGTGCAAGCTTCTCCTTCAGGTCCTTCGCAACAATACACCAACAACTTTGTTATGCACGTTGCAATTTAACAAAAAAAAAAAATGAAAATTATCTTAATTTATTATTATAAGCAAAAAAGAATATAAACATTTAAATTAGTAAAAAAAAAAACTGAGACAAAATCAATTCTAAAATAAGGTTTGTACCCACTTATATAATCTAAATTAGTTTTATCTCTGGTTGATGTAAGACTTCTCACACATCCCCTCACGACGAGATATATACATCTCGAGTCTCGAGCATGAAAATTAATAAATGATCCAATTATAATCCTATAACCATTGAAATAATATATCCAACATAAAAATAATTTTCGTTTGCATCCACTTATATAATTTAAATTAAATTAAATTCTTATTTTTAGTCCACGTCAAACTTTTCTCACCAAATTTATCTTATTCTTTTAAACAATAATTAACGCTTATCCCTCTCTATCCATAGCATGGTAACATCTACATGTCAATGATTTTTCATTATTTATTGAAGTTATGGATGACATGAGGTGTTGAAATTTTAGTGGACTTTTCATATAAGACTGTCACACGTAGTATTCATGTCTGTGGGTGAAGATGAAGGTTGGAACCGGTCGTTTAAAGCCATGTCTAAACATTTTTGTCAAAGTCAAAACTGATTTGTGGAATTCTATTTTATATGACTTCTGACCTATGAATTCGTTTCGTATAAAGCTTCATATACAATATTATACTAAATAAAAAGAAAAGAACAGTAGGTAAGTGAAAACATCTTTCACACATAAAAAAAAAAATGTAGTGTGCAACCAAAAGCACGCAGGTCAACTTTGGAAAATAAAGCCCCTACTTGTGTTTAGCAATAAAGAAAAAGCAATAAATTATATACAACCAAAAATCATTTGGAAAATTAATGTTGTCGTCTTTGGTGCTTTATAAGCATAGGAACTGAAAATGACATTGTGAAAGAAAACCAAACAAAAAGTAATAGTGGCAATATGAAAAAGAGGTTGACAAGAAAAACAATGTCGTTATTTTCCACATGATAAATAAAAGGCAACGTGTTCAATTGAAGCTATTGAACGCCACCTCTTTGATAACCCAAACTGGAAAATAAAAAGTTGGAAGAAAAACAGAAGAAATTTTTAAGAAAATCGAGTCACATGCGTGCACAAAATAATTGCCAGCTTTCACATTGATTAGTCAACACTTATTTCTTTTTATATATTTTTTTCTTTTCAAAATCATAAAAGGTTAGCAAATATCATATATTTTGTTTACAGTATAAATAATTTTATTACAATTAAATACATTTTGTAAGACAATATGTTTGTCTTTAAATTAAATTATAAAATATTTTGTATCTCTATTTTATGAAATTTGTAGAAAATATTTTTTTCAACAAATGGTATAAAGATTATATTAAAGTCCACTATAAAATTCTATTTGTTACACGAAAAACAATCTGTATGTTATTTATTGAAATAGATATTTGTCATCACTTTACATGGACAAAACACTGTCTAATTTAATTTAAAAACGAAGTTTATTTTTATAGTAGTTTAGAGAGAAATAAAACTTTTTCATTACAAGTACATTTTAACCAATAACAATAATTTGAGAGGAACACTATTTAAACAACAAATAACTAATAAAACATAATAATTTTCACTTTCACTTCATAAAAATATTGTTACATAGCATCTAATATATTATATCCGTTCAATTTTTACATCTTCTACCAAATGTTTAAACAGCATTTTTCTTTATTTTCAAAATTAAAACACCATATTTGAATTCAATTTTATTCTGAGTTATACTGTAGGTGTATAACTAATTAAAGTGATAAATTAGTTAATGCTTCCGATGTTTAGAATATGATATTTAGCAACAAGTTATAGACTAGTATGATTTGTTTTTTTTATAAAACATGTAAATTATCAGCCGTTATTATTGCAAATAAAAAACAGTCATGATGTTATTAATTTAGGCTCAATATGTTGAAAAGTCACATATTTTTACATATTGATGCAGCGTGAATTCATAGTGTCAATTTGGAGAAAATTTCTTCATAAACACCTCTAAAACAAGAAGAAAAATAAATGTAATTGTTACATAACTCAAACAGTTGGTGTGCATTAAAAACAATATTTTAAATAGTTAAAGTAAAATAGCTTATAGAGTTTAACTTGTACATAAATTCATAACTGATCAAAAAGATAATTTTGTTTTTATTTTTTTTCTTTAAAGGTACTTAAAAGAGAAATATATTTATTTGTAAAAAAAAAATCTCTTATTTTTTATTACTAAATAAAGGTTTTTCCAAAGAGAATTTATATATAGTAAATGATGGGTTATTATTATTACCTTGGTTTGCCCGTGCACATTCCATGGCTAAATCAAGACCAGACTTTTTGAAACCAACAACTACCACCTTTTTCCCTCTCAGAAGTTCAGTAGCAGCTTCTTGGTCAAGTTTACAGTAGTCTAACGTATGCATTACTTTTCCCTTGAATATCTGTGGCCCTTTCTTATGTGGAAACGATGGAATCTTGGGTGTGTCCCCATATTTTCCAACGCACACCACCAGAAACTCGAACTCATACCACTGAAATCAATCATGTATAAAATGTATAACTTTAAATTTGTGAAACCCTAGCGAAAGTGTGTGGTTTTTGAGAAGGTAATAATTTGTGCATACCTGAATGGTGTCTGAGTTATTGGTTCGCACAGCAACTTCCCACACAGGCTGACCGGGAAGCAGGCTTGAAAAGTGAGTGACTTCCCGGTTGCCGGAGAATCGGATTTGGAGGACTTTGGAGTTGAACCTGATGTTCTTGAAAATGTCAAAGTGGTGAGCATAAGAGTGTAGATAATTGAGTATCTCGAAATGGGTGGGAAAATTAGGGTTGTCCCTCTGAGGCCAAGGAAAATCGGTGAATTCATAATCACGACGATGAGACTGAAGCCTGGTGGAGTTGTAGGAGCAATGGCTCCAAACCCCACCAATGGAATCTGAGGCCTCAAAAACAATAGGGTTGTGATGAGATAATTGTTTAGCAGCTGCTAACCCACTTACCCCAGCCCCTATGATGCCAATTTTTGAGACCAACATGGGACGATTTTGGTTTTGGTTTTGGTTAGCCATGTAATATGATTTGGTATAATTGTTGGGATCCATGTTGAACAAGGTTATAAAGAGTGTGTGTATGTATCTATGTATGTATAAGTATGATGAAGTGATGAGTGCAATCAAAATGCAAGGCTTGGACTTGTATTTATAGATGTCTCAATTTGCATCACTTGTCACTGTGATGTCATAGACCCTAGATTCTAGGGTAAACAAAAATAAATAATTCAAATGCATGTAGACCCAACTTGCTTTTTTACACCCTGGAAAAAACATAAAACAATATAAATGTAATAAGTTTAATAATGTGTGGTTTATAAGAGCTAATTATCGTTAAGAATACATATATCTAGTTCTTTTCTTACTAGTTATTATTTTTAGGAAATTCTTGCGTTGATGTAACTTGATATATATAATATCTCATTTTTTATACATATTTAAATGGAAATTTATGAAAATTCATCATTTATTAAATTAGTTTCGATTCCTTTTAGTTAGGAGATGAATTTTTTGTTGAAGAAATAAGCAAAAAATCAGTTAAGGAGCTTTTTGTTTATGTATATGTTTTCAAGATTAAGATAATTGTGAGGTGATTTACCTTTTCAAACAGAATATAACGTGACTATGTATGAATCCACGCCAATAAGGGGTAAAGGTCAAAGTATTTAGAAAAGATACATTATTTATAGCATCATATACTTATATACATGTTACTTGAGCATAATTATGCGGAAATTTCATAGAAATTGAACCCTTAACAGTCAAATATTTTCTTGAACATATGAAGTTTCATGAGTGTTAGAAGTCTCACATTAATTAGAGATAAAACAATTTCATAATATATAAATGAGGTGCAAACCTCATCTTACAAGTTGGTTTGGTAGGGTTGAGTTAAACTTAAAATTCACTTCTAACATGATATCAATAATTTCATAATATATAAGTGAGGTGCAAACCTCACCTTACAAACCTGTTTAATAGGATTACAAATTTTAAGTTGATGTATTGGAACTCATATATATTATTAGTATCCCAATAACTTAAGGGAAGATTTGATTTGAAATGTTGTGCATTAATTATACGAGGACCATATGTCATACATATATAGATATCAGAAGAATCGGAGTGTGAACAATCAGACTGTGACTCCCTTGCACCAATGACTATACAAATTAAAAATATAAAATAGTCCAAACATGTCCGAATAAAGTTGGCAGAACCAACCAACGTACATGGCTACAGACAACATATTATAATTCTTCTCTGAGAAAAGAAGTTGTTAATTGTGCATGAGTACTATATACATATTCAGTATAATTTAATTAAAACAATGGGTGTGAAGAGGAGTGGTTTTGTTTTGTGTTGACCATGCAAACTTTTCAAGTGGAGTTCATGTTTAGGGACTTAGTTCTTGCAAGCAATTCATTTATAGGCATAGTTTTAGACGAAATTAACTTGCATGTTTTACCGTAGAATAGAAAACAAAACATGGTGAGTAGAATGTTAAGAAAAATGAATACGATGACGATGTTTGTTGTTGTGACATATGGATCTAGAAAGGTGGAAGGGAAGGTAGATTTTAATGTATATGCATATGCATGCATCTCTCACATTCAAGCATTGGCATTATTTTTGGAAAACTAATGGAGGCTGAGTGGGAAATAGCTAGGAACCTTACACTTGGAAATTTAGTAATATGTTTCACTTTTATGCATGCATGGAAGATTGGAAACGGCTCTTCATATAATTCATGTCATTTTTTTTTTTTGCATCCCACCATATACACATAAATTTAATCATTAATTAATTTATGGATCATTTATATTCTGCCTTTTCTTTTCTTTTTTTTTAAATGTGAACGTTATTATTTCCTTTCTCACGACAATGTCAAGGCTCTTACAACCAATTGGACTATATTATTTTTTTGTTGACAATCTTGTGATTCAACGCCACGTAAAAGTCTATTATATCTGTTTCAAAACACCACAACACAACACTCCAATATGGCAATGTTACATATATTTTATGTTTTTTAATAAGTAATAAATTACACGAAAGTATGCGTAAGTCCACAGTGTAGTAGTTTGTACTAATACTTTATATATATTATTATAATTGGGTAACACTGTAGATGTGGATACAATATTGTTCGGTCTTTGGAGCTTTCTTTCTGTGCTTTTCCATCAGAATCCCAATTAAATTTCAATCACATTATTCTATGGGGGGTCATTGCTTAAGAAATTTAGTATAGTAAGTATAATATATTGCTCTGTATTTTACTCTAAAAATTGGAAAAAATAAATCTATCATAACGCGGTTTATTGCTTAATTATTCGGTTGACAATTTGAGTTTAATCATATAATACTATGAATATTTTATTTAACAAAAGTTGTGAATAATTATTATTATGATTAGATGCTTAATAGTTTTTATCTAAGTTGCCCATTACATAATTATGTGTAAAGGATATAAGTTCCAAGTTGTAACCCATTACATAGAAAGTCATACATGGAATTTGTAATTAGCTTTTCGATGAAACTTCTTCATATATGGTGGATGAATAAGTAAAAAATTAAAGAGAAAAAAAGAAAAACAAAAGAAGACAAATTTGAGTGATGAGATAGTCACTTATTGAATAACTTATTGAATAGACAAAACAGGGACAATGACTATAAGTGTTGTTATTCCTTCCACTCTGATGTTAAACATTTCTTTTATAATCTCCAAAGTGATCATTACATCATAGTAATATATTTTGAACATTATTTAAATCATCAACGATCGATTTATATTATACATATCTTTATATGCTAAACATCACAACTTAATTAATAAAAAAATATTTAAAAAATCACATTAATCGATTGACAGTCGACTTGACCAACCCATATAGTAAAAAAACTCATAATTTTCTTACCTTAAAATTTTATTTTGATAAGTATAAATAAATTGAATTTTTATTATTGATGATGTGTCTCCCTATAAATAGTTCCGTTAACTGTCTCAAGATGTGAAAAATATAAGTTTTCCATATCACATTTTCCTATTAAGATAATTTTAAAGAAAGAAAATAAATAAGAAATGAGTTTGGATAAAATACAAAAATATAGAAAAATAAAAGAGATGGGATACAAACATCGATCCATTACAAAAAAAAAGAAGAAGAAGAAAAATCCACCTTTCTCTCTGATTCACATGTAATGAAAGAAAAATAAATCTTTCTAATTATTTTTGTATTAATCTAAAATCATTCATTTTGTATTACATAAATTTAGAAAATCGTGTTAATTAAAAAACATAAGCGATAACTATAAAAACAAATACATGCTAATATTTTTTTTTTCAATAACTAAAATGTATTTTATCTATAGTTATATCCATAACTACATACACCTTTACTTTTTTCAATTTTACTCTTTTAATTATTACTTTTAAAATTTTAAAATTTTATAAATATTTAAAGATTGTGTACACACATATGATAATGTTTGTGTTTACACTAAAATATAAAAATGAGATTCCTCCTTTTAGTATCCACATTTGTTTTATAATTTTACCCTTTAATTAAAGGTTTTTTTTAATTAAAATAATTATTTTGTCAACTTTATGCTAGTATATATATATATATATATATATAAAGAAGGATACACCACTTTGATGTCTTTTTTTATTTTTTCAATTTTAATAAAAAAAAATCTGTTTTATTATTTTAGTAACTAATTTTTGAATTCAAATACTTACTCACTGTAAAATAATTATTTATTTTTTTATCATTTTAATAACTATTTTTTAAAATTTAAATAATTACTCATAATAAAAAAATTTATTTACACAATACTACTTGTAATATTTTTTATCTCAATAACTAAAATTTAGAATTATATACACATTTTATTTTATCAATTTTACCCCATTAATTACTACTTTTAAAATTTAAATAATTTATTAATATTTAAAAAATTGCATACACAATAGTACTTGTCTTTATTCTAGTATATGAAAGAAAGTCTCTTTTCGAGGTCCATATTTGTTTTATTATTTTACCCTTTTAATATATTTTTTAAAATTAAAATGATTAGTTTATCATTAAGTCGAATTATCAAATAACTCAATCCAACTCAATCATATTGTCTTTTATTTAGTATCATGTATTCAACCTAATTTAAACTAATTTTGATAAAAAAATTATAATAGGTAACTTGAGATCCACACTTATAATTAAGTTACGGACAAATTGAATTATATATATATATATATATATATATATATATATATATATATATTGAACAAATTTATGATTTAATTTAATGACTGACCTAATCAATCCACTTAGTTACATTTTATTGGACTTTACATAAAGAATTACAAAAATTTAACCAATTCAACCAAAATAATTTTTTAGTGGATTATTGGGTGATGAATTTATCTAAATTATTCAAACTAAATTCTCTCAATCGATGAAAAATATTAAAATTAAAATATTTTTATATATATTATTAAATTTATAAAAATTATATATTTAAAAAAATAATTATACAAAATATATTCTTAAAAAATTAATTATAGAAAATAAATCCAAATTTTAAGTATAAAATAATTAATAAATAAATTATATTTTATATATATATATATATATATATATATATATATAATATTGATTATGGATAAAATATATAAAATATTACTTTTTTGAGAATATACACTAGTCAAGTCAATAGACTGACACTTTTTTTAAGATTGATTCTAATTAACTTATATTTTATAAGTAGATTGATACTCGTCTCATATAATATTTTAAAGTACTGGATATAACATTGAAATATGTTAAGATAATAATATTTTGATATTTTTTTACTCAATTTTAATTTATTATTTCAATTATTTTTAAATTATTATATAAAATAATAATAATTAAATAATGACTAGAGAAATAAATTAAAATTGAATTAAAAAAGTGATCAAAATAGCATTATTTATATTTTTATTATAAAACATCCTTAATATAATTCCTGATACTATAATTTTAGCATGATTTTTAATTTTAAATGAGAAAATAGTCTTTACATTGTTAGTCTACAAAATTTTTAATTATGCTGTGATCTAATTTTTTGTCAGTGCAATGGTGCAATGAGTTGATTTTTTAATAATTATTTTTAAATGTGATTCTTACCATGAAGTTTGACCGGTAGATAATAGATAGAAAATAAATGAAAAATTTGTCATTAATTTATTGATGACTATCATTACTACATTGATAAAGGGTATTTACATGTTAGTAATACCGTTTTTTCTATGGAACCTAATCTTCAATCTTGTGTTTAGTTTTTTTCAGCTCTTTAATTTATTTTGGAGTTGTGGTGTTTTTTTTGTAATGTTTTCCCCTCTCAAGTTTAACTCTCAGAGAAGGTAAGAGAAGTTAGGACTTTAAAATACTTTTTTTAGTGTGTTGCATGTTTTTGGTTTTGAATCGTGCTTCAAATGCTAGTTTGATGTTCGTGGTTATGTTTTTTTTTTTACTTTTGTTGTTTTGAATTTTGGGTTTTTGCATGCTGAAATCAGTGAAAATCTGCTATTCTAGCTTAAGCGAGATTAGTCTAGCACAAGCGAGAATTTTTAGCTTAATCGAGAATAACAAAATTTCACTTTGCTCTCTGTTCGAAGTTTAGCTTAAGCGAGACCAATCTAGCTTAAGCGAGAATCGCTACAAAATTTTAATTCCTTACTTTAACTGGTGATTGATTGGGTTAATGTTAAAAATATGATGTATGAAGCTATGCATGAATGATGTGCATTTTTTTTTACTTGTACTTAATGTGTTTAGCTTGGGATGATAATTATTCTGAGATAACATGTAGAATGTTGATGGTAAAAGAGTTTCAAGGAAAATTTTTTGTGATAATGTGGTTAGTGTATGCCTTGATATAGGAGATGTCTAGATAAGGAATGTATTCTGAACTCTAATAATCACTCCTCACATCACACTCATGTAGAGTAGAGTGATTATGTGCTGAGAGTGGTTGGAGATTCTAGTCTTGGGAGGTGTTTTTGTCTGAAAAATATTAGGATTAACCTTGTGATTGATTTGGTGATAATTCCTTGTGGCTAGACTCTGCAGAGTTTAGAAATTAATGCAAATGCATACTTCATCGGAATTCTATATCAAACGCATAATCCAGATATTGCGTGAATAGTCAGTTAGGTGTTTAATTGAGTGAAAAATTTATGAATTATTGTTCATTTTCTTCATGTATGTGTTTCTTGAGTGATGTACTTATGTAAATATATTTACGTATAAATGCTTAAATACACTAGCTTACCCTTCTTTCTTTTTGTGTTTGTTTCCTTGTTGTGCTTTCCTTTTTGCAATGATCACCAAATGTTGGTGTGAGCAGATGTGGAGAGCCCCGATGATAATTAAGATGGCAAAGATGTTACTCTGTAGTTTAGGCTTGTTGGTTAGTGTTTTTTTGAGCATCTTTTGAAGAACTGATCTTATGTAATTTCTTGCTCTTTTGAACAATTTTTTGTCAATCTGATTTATGTTTTAAGACATGTTTATGGCATTGTTCTGTGCCCATGGCACTTATATTTTAAGTATATTTTGGATATATTTTAGGATGACTGTAATGGTTAAACTCTGATATACTTTCTACTATTTGTTATATTGTATTATGATATGCAATGTTTTACTTATTAGAGTTATTCTATTAAATGAGATGTCACAAATAGTAACCAATTTTCTTAAAACATCGATTAAGATATAATTAATATTCTTAAATTCATTACTTTTATAGAAAATTAGAATAATTAAGTTTATTAATTAATTATATTATAAATTTATGTAACAAATTTTATAAAAACAAAAATACCATTTGAAATTTTTAAACAATATTTCTCTCACATAAAAATAAGTATTTTAGAATTTATAAAATCTCTACTAAAAAGAAAAAGAAAAAATAAATTTCTAGACACTTGAAATTTCTTGGTAAAAACATTTGGGAAAATTTTGAGATGTGAAGACTTCAAACATTTGAAACGTAGGTTTTCATTTTTTGCAAAAAAAATAAATAATTTTTTTCAAAAAAGAAAAATATTTATAATTTTTAAAATATTAAAATATAATTATTTAATTTATATTTTAATTGTTTTTTTAACTTTTAAATGTTTAATATTTTTATTATTATTATTCTGTTAATTTAAATTTTTATACGATTAATTATATTTTAATTTTTAACAATATAATTATTTTATTATTTTTTAAAATTTTATTGATATGTATTAAATAAAATATTATATATTATTATACAGCATTTATAAAATTTTTATTTTTTTAAATAAAATAAAATTGTATTAATAAGTATTAAGTTAAAAATTATTTAATATTATAATTAATTATAATTTTTTGTAAAATTTAATGTATATTAATTATTTTTAATCAAATACATAATATTAGCGTGAACTTCTTTTTATTCTGTTTGACTTCTATAGTAATTTTGTTGTCATATAATCTTCCTAGAAATTAGGTGGGACAATTATTATAACATTCTGCAACCAAAGTCAAAAGCTACATTCATATTTAAAGGCCATTAATTCAAATATATTTGTATATATAATCATATTAAAATTTAGGATGAATTTTCTATTGTTAAACCTGTTTCACTGTATACAGAAATACATTAGATATTTAGTATACAAATATTAAAAATATAAAGATGACCATCATATTTATTATTTTAAAATGAAAATAATTCAGATGTAGAAAAGCATGCGGTCTTATGTTGAATTTTGAACAGTTCATTGTCTATGTATCAAGAAAAATTAAAAAGTTGAGTAATGAAAAATTTCAGGTTTATTATTTTATATTATTTGTGTAGACAAATTAAAATCACTGTCTTGCCATTTCTTTTTATATCTAAATAAAAATATAATATGTGATTGTATATAGTACTAAAAGATCAACTTAGAAGTAACACACAAAAAATAGAGAGAATATATATATATATATATATATATATATATATAAAGTGGTAATAAATATGAGACATCTCCCATCTAAATTACCAACATAAAAAAAAGTTGAAACACCATCGAGCTGGAATTATATAGTTCATTTATATAAAAAATAAAAAATATATATTTTTAGAGCAAATACTGAAAAAAATAATAATACATGATTGATATATATCAAACACAAATATACATGATTGATATACAAATAAAAAATAGTCCATTTTTTTGTGTTCCAGCTCACAAAAATCATATCAATAGCTAATACGTTTGACAAATTTCAAAATAAAATATTAAATATTAACATATGGGATCAACACTTGTCATGTATTTTATGAAACATCTGGTTCTTAAATTATTTATCAAAAAAATATATATTTTTATTATTTATATTTGATCTTTATAATAATCAATATATATAACATGATAGTCTCTTACATATATTTATTAATTTAAGGTGACTACTTAACTTAACTAGATAATTTAAATCTTCATACACTTATACCACTTTGATATCTTTATTCATATATGATTATAATTATCATTAAAGTATGAACAATACGTTCATATATTTTATAATTCAACATTTCTTATATATTTATATAAAGTAGGATTACTTTTCTAAAAACTACTATCACACGTCAATTATATTATTTGTCTCATTTTATTTCCAAAATCAAATATTTATCTATCAACACCTCTTCATAAGATTACAAAGTCATATTAATTATTTTTTATACAACTTTAGTACGTACATATACCATCTTTTGTCAATATATATTAGAGATTTCATATTCTCATGACCTATGGAACATAAAAATAGATAACACAATTGAAACACCTCTTTTTAGAGTTTGGCTAAGTGTATTTTATTTAAATGAAATAAACTCTAAGCCAAAGTGATATTGGTAAATTTACCAAAAATTTAGTGATTTGTTTTAAGTTATGTTCCTGTGAGTAGTTAATATAACATAAAAGTCATCACGAAAAGAAAAAAGAAATAATGATAATAATAATAAAGTTGTCCATGCTATGTTATTCCTTATCAATTATAAACACTGAAATTTAAAATATTTTGTCACCAAGTTTCTTTATAAACTATATTAATTTCCTCCTCCTCACAAGTACAATATTTTAACTTCTTATTTCAAAATCAAATGCACACATTCCGATTAAAGTTCTTGCACTAGAACATCAATCTAGAACCTAGGGGAAATCTTAAAATAAGCTCTCTTTGAATTCAAAACATTAATAATAACTCATGTTTTATACTAACATTCAAGACAGATACGTATATAACTGTTCTTTAGTAAACTTTGGACCGATACTTTCACTTATCATGGAAGATTACGATGTTTAATATAGTATCAAAATCATTGTTAGAACTTATTTTAACAAGATTAATTGTTTGTTGAACATATTATTTCATTCATTATAAAGCTATTATCGGATTATCCATTAATATCAATTCTTATGTTCGAGATGTATATACTTCAGCGTGAAGAAATATGTTAGAAGTTTCATATTAACTAGAGATAAGACCAATTTAATATATATATATATATATATATATATAAATAAAAGTGAGTGCAAACATCACCTTATGGTTCTATAGGGCTTGAATTAGCCTTAAAATCTATTTCTTAACATTTTTTCAATTATTTATATTTAAATTTGGTTGTCTCTGTTTCTTTTACTAATTTAACCGTTCATATTATTTTTGCTTATAATAATTAATTAAGATAATCTCCATTTTTTTTTGTTCAATTTCAACATGCATAACAAAGTTGTTGGTGTAATGTTTTGAAGGACCTAAAGGAGAAGCTTACACCATGATAGCAAGGACTTTGCATTGGACAGTTCCCCATTATTGGATTTGGGGATTGACTTTTTTCATGTTCTTCTCAACAAGATCATTTTAGTTCATCCACTAGAGACCAGAAGGCTTAAGACTCTTCTCTGCCTCATGTTATCTCCAATGGTAAATTTCCATGTAAGTTTTTCACGATTCTGAATGGTTTCTACAAGCATAGGTTTTTTTTTTTTGTTATAATATTCAATGAGCAATAATAGAGGTGTGGAATTTCAAAGTTTATTGAGTCCTAACTTACGTGGAAACTTCCATAGGAGAAGTATGGATTAAAACCAGGTGGTTTCATTTTTGGACGTAATATAACATGTTTCATCTATCAATTGACTTGAAGTGAATATTGATGATGCAACTACGGGTTGTTCTAGTTTGATTTAATGTATTAATATTTTTAGAAAAAGTCAGAATGAATATGTGGGTAGTTTATCCTTTTTTTTTTGGGTATAGACTTTTATTTATGCGAGTTTATGGGGGACCATTTATACTTTGAAGCATGCTAGGAGGGAGGACTTTCAACAACTTTGGTTGGAAAATAATTATTCCTTAGTGTGTCATTTTTTTTTAATAACGAGTGATTTCTTGAAGTCTTAGATAGAGATGTCATCGGTGCTTGCATTTTTGTAAGTATATACAATTTAAAGTTACTCATATTTTTCGTAAAGGAAATCATTGTGTTGATAAGTTAAATAATTTAACTTTGTTTCATAGAGAATAATATAAATGGTTTAATGTTTTATCTTCGTATATTTATTTAATTTTTTTCATAATAAATATAATTTATCTATATTTCGTGAAATATATATAATTTTTTCATAATAAATATAATTTATCTATATTTCGTGAAATGTAATTTTTATTAAGGAATTGACATGGTTTCATGCTTTCGTATTCTTTAATTTTAGTTTTTATTTTAATAAATTTCCATGACAAATTATTAATGGGATTTTGATGTCAACATAACATATATTTTAAAATTCACACAGATGTTCTACGTTACTTTATTTGATTGAAACCATTGTATTTTGCTTTTTTTTTTCTTTTAATGATTTTTTGTTCTTTTGAAAGTCTTTCCAACGTGATACGGTATTAGGTTTGAGCCCAATCAAAATATAATATTTTATCTTAAATGATCTTATATGTAAAATATGTTGAGATGGTGATAATAATATGTTTTGAAAAGTTTTACATCGTCTAGAATAACTAAGGAAATTGGTCTTAGTGACTATATAATGGACTCTAAGTTCATGTTTCTTGCCCCGAGTAAAAGGCACTTCAAATTTATATTTGACTTTTCTTATTTATTAATACTCTTATAATAAAAGTGTTGTGGACAGGGGCGGAACTAGGACAGGACAGACATTTTTTTTTGAATTTTTTTTTATATATATTTATATATTTTTTAAAATTATATTATATATTATTTATATTAAAATTATATTATGGAAAATTATAATAAAAGATAAAATAAAATAAATTAATAGAGACATTAATTTATAAAAGAGATTAGGGTTTTTTTTTTCTGACTATAAGATCTTTCCACCGTGTAAATTATCATGAAAGTGTATGAAGAGAGATAAATACAAATAGATAGGTTGGAAAATAGAGGTTGGAAACACATAGATTGAGATTCATGTATACATTCTTGCATGATCTCTCACAAATCAATGTTAGTATCTTATTATGATGTATGTATGTTAGTTTATGATTCTTTTTAGGATGTTTCTTCCAAATTAAGTTTATCCCAAATTAATATAAACCCTAATTATAATTTTAGGGATTCTTTTATGAAATTGGTATGAACCCTAATTATAATTTTTCTTAAATTATTATAACCCTTAATTATGAAATTTAGGGATTTTGTATTTTTCGCTACCTATGGTAATTTTTTTTTTAAGTTTTGAATTTATACAGTATAGCTTATTTAATTAAAGTAGTATGAGTTTTGTTATGTTTTGCATTGTGATAATTGTGATTTGTGAATATAAATTTTATTTTTTTAAATAGGTAAGAGGTGATAAATTTATATTAGAAAGATTATGATAAAAAGTAAAAAAATTGATTCCTTTTTTTCAAAAAGGAAGGTTTGTGATGAAGATGAAAAAGAAATGCATTTACGTTAACTAAAGTTGAGAAATTTAATAAGAACCAATAATTTAAGACAATATAAAACAAATATCTAAAGTTCTTAGAGTTACATATAATGAATTTAACAATTCATTATAACGTGATCTGGGAAAAACGACATCAAATTTGACAATACCACCAAATCAAATTGATGAGATACGAATGACTTGTCTAAAATGGTATTCATGAATTGGTATCATGATATAATAGCAAATGATAGTAATATTTTTTTGAATTTTACTATTATGTGTGTTTGTTTTAAGAAGAGGAAATGAAGAAAAAAAAAATGAATGGTTTTTCTTCTAAAGAAAAATTATATATAACAAATCTAATTTGGCCCCCCTACAATTTTAGTCCAAGTTCCGCCACTGGTTGTGGATATACTCAGGACCAAAAGATATGAATGTGTTGTCTATATTTTTTTGTGTTTATTTTATTTCTCTATTAACACATAATAGTACGACAAAAGTTACTACAAATATTTTAAAATTTCAATTGATACGATTAAGTAATTAATTATAATATGTATGTATAGTATATAGTTTTATTTTATTTTATTCTAATAATACTTAAATATAATTGTATACTTTTTCATTTCATTCTTTTTAACTTGATATAGTTGTTGCAACCAAGCCAGCTAAGAGTCTTAAGAATATTTTTATTGTTTATCTCTGGATTAAACTTCTGTGTATATTACAACTGTATTTTGTGAAATAACTTTTGATCCTGTGAAGTCGAAACTTTGAGTGATCAAGATCCCATTAGAACTGGCATTAAAGATTTTTCTCTGGAAACAAAGTTGGATGTATCTTAATTGAACCATATATCCAGTGTTTTTCTTATGTCAACAATTTGTATAAATTTAAAATTGTGTAAACTTTTATGTGGCCAACTTTCTATTTCAGTCGAAAAATAAGTGTATGAAAAAAAATGAAAACGACAAGGGAAAGTAGGTATACACTGTCCTAATTAAGAGTCATTGGAATGCTATGTTCTATGAGTGAGGTCTAATTTCCTTCCATCTTCCTTAGTCTCCAAACCTGAAAATTCAGAATTAATGACATTTAGTGTTCTTTAAGATTCAACCATTTCTATGTACATTAGTTTCTTTCCAAAATGACAGGGACAGCGCCAGACTTCTCCTGTTCATGGATAAAAGTACTTTTAAATTTATTTGATGTGATACTAAACATGCATATTTTTTTAGTTGTATGCTTGCAACAAAATAATCGAAAATTATTATTACTTTTTGGGTTAAATATGTTTTTTGTCTCTTAACTTTTAGTGAATTTTGAAATTAATCTATTTTGAAACTTTAGACCAATTTAGTCATTTATCATTCGAAATACGTAAATTTAGTTTTTTTTTAATCAAATTTTGGTAGATTTATTTGATGTTTCGTATGTATTTCAGGATTGTATTTGAGTTGTTTATACTGTTTGACACATTTTTTCTTTAATGTTAAGTCAAATACTATTATGAAACGTGTTTGAATGTCAAATAAACTTAAGAAAATTTGATTAAAATGACTAAATTCATGCATTTCGAAAGATGAAGGACTAAATTGGTCCAAAGTTTCGAAATGGACTAATTCCAAAATTCACTGAAAGTTAAGGGACCAAAAACATATTTAACCCTTATTTTTTATCATATAGCAAAAAGGTTATCATTGATATAGTAATAAAATTTATTATTTTATATACACTAAGCATTTACTTAAGTTTACATCCATTTAAGTTCACATCCCGTTTAAATTTATATTTAAAAAGAGAAAAATCTCATATCAATAATTTTGTAACTTTATTTTCAAAAAAATCAGATAAAGTAACTATTTTCAATTTGTTCACATGTAATTGTCAATTGATCATTTTGTAAGATGCGACGAAGCGTGAAGAATACACCCTTAACTTGATTTGACTGATATGATGATTAATAAGGATAATTTTTCAACTCACTCATATGACTAAAATAAAATAACAAATTCCTTATGTCATATATCTCTTATACTCATATATCTCATATTTTCACAATTCCTATAAATTTTTGACATTCATAATATTTGATACTGTAATTATATGATCCTTACTATTTTATATTGTAATATGACTCATAAAACTTAATAAGTCCACATTCCAATAAAGTCCACATCAAACTTCTAATATTAAAATATAAACTTAAGCGAATATTATATATATATATATATATATATGAGCGCATGTATTTTTTCTTTTGTATAGTTGTGTTTTGTGTAGCATGATTTTCTAAATTTATGTAATACAAAATGAATGATTTAGATTAATAAAAAATAATTAAAAAGTTTTATTTTTCTTTCATTACATGTCAATAAGAGAAAAAGGTGGACTTTTTTTGTTATGGGTTGATGTTTCTATCCCACCTCTTTTATTTTTCTATTTTTTGTATTTTATCCAACCTGATTTCTTTTTTATTTTCTTTCTTTAAAATTATCTTAAAAAGAAGATGTGATATGGAAACCTTATATTTCTCATATCTTGATACAATAAACTTAATAATTTTTATGGGTTATCTTGAAACTATTTATAGGGAGTCAACTTAGCAATGATAAAGTCTGAATTTGTTAATATTGATCTCAAAATAAAGTTTCAAGGTAATAATATTGTGAGTTTTTTATTGTATGGTTCGGTCAACTGGTCAATTGTCGACCAATTGGTGTGACTTTCCAAATGTCCCCTCATCGTTCAAGTTACTATACTCAATATATGAAGATATGTACGATATTGATCAATCGTCAACCATTCAAGTTACGATGCTTGACATATGAAGATATGTGTGACATCAACCGGCCGTTGGCCATTCAAGTCATGTTCGACATGTATCACTACGATGTGGCGATCATTTTCGAGATTATGAAGACATGTGTAACGTCGAGTGACCGTAACGTGCCACACGAGAGCAATGCCGAACGACAACAAGAGTAAACAAACAGTTTCGTAATTATCGTAAACAGTTTGGAAACGAGTTTAAAAATCAATTGAATCATGATTAGGTCAACCCTAATCACGGACCCATGTAGAAAATTATAAATAGAATTCAAAGGTATGTTTGTTGAAACTTTTCTTTCGCATTTATTACAGCATTAATTACTATTGTCGATCAAACCATTATTTACTTAAGCATGGTAACCTCTTTAGCAAGTACACCAATCGGTAGGAGAACCCAGAGGAACATAGTTGGATTGAACGGACAACTAGAATGAAGAAATAAAGACTGGACAAAATTTTTAAGTATATGTTAGGCCTCCACATCTAAAACAATTTTTTTTTTAAGATATTTAGTTTCATGGTGGCTCAAAAGTTTGGGAGGTTTAAAACAAACTTAAAAATTGAACTATTTTATTTTAAATTTATTTTTGGAGCTTTTTTTTATAAAGAATTATTTATTAAATTGTCATAATTAATTTCATTTAATATTTCTTTTTTTATATATAATAAGGCTAATCCATTTAATCTTTTTTAGAACATTGTTGATCTTAAATAAATTTGTATTATCTTTAGTTATGAGAAATTTCTTTCTATTGAAGCAATTGATACGAGAATTGTTAATATTAATCTATAATCTATAATATATATATATATATATATATATATATAATCTATTATTTTATTTTATTTTATTATGATAATACTTAAATATAATTGTATACTTTTTATTCTTTTTAACTTGATGTAGTTGTTGCAATCAAGCCAGCTAAAAGTAGGAGTCTTGAGAATATTTGTATTGTTTATCTCTGGATTAAACTTCTGTGCCATATTACAACTGTATTTTGTGAAATAACTTTTGATCCTGTGAAGTCGAAACTTTGAGTGATCAATATTTTAATTAAGGGTTAAGTATGTTTTTAGTCCCCGAACTTTGACTCAAAATTGGAATTCGTCCCTGTCAGAAACTTCGATACATTGTAGTCCCTAAACTTTAGAAATGAATGAATATAGTCCTTTTAACACAATTATATTAACTTTTTTTGACGTGTCGAACACTTTTCATATTAGTATTGGAGTGTTTTACACTGTTTGACACATTCTTGGTTCAATATCTACTGAGAAATATGTTCGACATTTTAAAAAAAGTTAACGTAATTGAGTTAAAAGGACTATATTCATTCATTTTTAAAGTTTAGGGACCAAAATATATTGAAGTTTCGGACAGGGAGAAATTCCAATTTTGGGTCAAAGTTCAGGGACTAAAAACATACTTAACCCTTTAATTAATTTGTTACTCGTAGAAACTCAATGCACGTGTCAAGATCCCATTAGAAGTGCCGATAAACAAAGTTGGGTGTCGATTGACCATTTTGTAAGATGCAATGAAGGGTGAAGAATACACTTTTAACTTGATTCAACTGATATGATGATAAATAAGGATAATTTTTCAACTCAGTCATATGAATAAAATAAATTAGGATTAAAAATACCTTTTTGGTTCCAATTTTTGTCAAGTTTTGTCAAATGAGTCTTAATTTTGTTTTTGTGCTCAAATAGGTCTCATTGTTTTTTCAATTTTATTCAATTTGTTCCTTTTTTGCTAACATTGTTTAAATCATTGACAATAATGAATAGTGACTACCAAGTTCATGTTTTTTTTTTACTATTTTTTTAATTTGTTTTAGGTTTTTTTCAATTTTTTTAAATGTCCACATGTCAACCCAAGCATACCACGTGTCAGAGTCAATGTTTTACATTCAATCTAGTCCCTATATTTGTTATTTTTGTTCAATTTAATTTAAATTTTGTTTAAAATTGAGAAATTTTATCCCTCTCAAAATTGGGATCAAAGTTAATTTTTATATAAAAGTTATAATGATGTGAATTTTAAAAAATTTAGTAAAAATATTTAATAAAAAAATGTGAATTTTAATATAAAAATTAAATTTTGTATCAATTTGGAGAGAAACAAAATTGGTTCAGGTTAAAAAAAATTGAAACTAAATTAAACAAAAAAAAATGAATATAAGGACCAAATTGAATATAAAACATTCACTCTAACATATGGCAATCGCTGAATTAACAAGTGGACATTTAAAAAAATTAAAATTAAAAAAAAAATGAAGTGACACATGGCAGTCACTGTTCATGTCGTTAATTATTTAAACGGTATTAGCAAAAAATAACCAAATTGAACAAAATTAACAAAAATTTGGACCTATATTTGAGCGCAAAAACAAAATTAGAACTAATTTGACAAAACTTGATGAAAATTAGGACAAAAAAATACTTTAACCATAAAATAGCAAGTTCCTCCTGTAATATATCCCTTATATCTCACATCTCTTATATTTTCACAATTCTTAAAAATTGCTGACACTCATAATATTTGATACCCTAATATATGATCTTTAATATTCTATATTGTAATATAACTCATAAAGCTTCATAAATCTACATCTCAATAAAGTTTGAATCAAACTTTTTATATCAAAATATCGACTTAAATAAATATTAAATATTTTATATATATATATATATATATATATATATATATATATATATATATATATATATATATATATATATATATGCGAGCGCATGTTTTCATTTGTACAGTTATCGTTTGTGTTTTTACTTGGCATGATTTTTTAATACAAAATGAATGACTTTAGATTAGTAAAAGATAATTAGAAAGATTTATTTTTCTTTCATTACATGTCAATAAGAGAAAAAGGTTGATGTTTGTATCCCATCTCTTTTATTTTTCTATATTTTTGTATTTTAAACCTGATTTCTTTTTTATTTTCTTTCTTTAAAATTATCTTAAAAGAAAAATGTGATATGGAAAGCTTAAATTTCTCACATCTTAATACAATAAACTTAATAATTTTTATGGGTCTTCCTGAAACTATTTATAGGGAGATATATAGATATGTCAAAATGAGTTTCAACCCGTGAGTCAATCTGGCTCACACGGGTTCGAGAGTTGGGTTTTGAAAAATTCAGTTTTTTCAAGAGTGAGTTGAATTGAACTTGACTCACTTAACCCACCAACATTTTTTTTATAATGATTTACTACTTCTAATTATATAGGTTCACAATTTCATATTATATTTTTAAATGTTAGAATGTTGCTCAATAATTTGAATAGTTTGAATGTTTAATTAATTTGTTTGTACGTTGATACTTTAATCTTTAACTATATCTTTATAATAATATTTCGAGAATAGGTGAACATTTTGATTCCACTATTATAAAAAATAAATTAAGTCAATTTACTCTCATTGTAATTCAATAAATATATAAAATAAATTACAAAAAGAAAAAACATTCATAAGTGAGTCAACCACTAATCTACCTGTAGTGGGTCAGACCGGATTGCAAAATTTCTGTCTCACCAAAAAGTGAGTCGGGTTGAGTTGACCTCTTTCTACCTCAACCCGTGGTGAGCCAACCCATGTGAGCAAGGTTGACTCACTTTGACACCCTAGACATATTACCAATAATAAAGTCTGAATTTATTAATATTATTCTCTATGGATGGCAACCAGGCGAGGCGGGGACGAGTTTCAGTATCACATATCCATCCCCATAGAAAAATTCATCATCATCCTCATACCCAAACCCAATGGGTATCAAACTTTTGTCTCATCCCCATCCCCAACCGGATAACGAGTATAATCTCGTACCCATACCTGTTTCACTACTTCAATATTAATTTTACTTAATTTTTATATAATAATAAAAATTACGGTAAAGGAAACATTATATTATCAAATATTTAATATTAGGAGGATGATTGTTTCTTCGATATCAAATACTTTTAAATAAATTATAATTATTTACATTTTAAATTAGAATACCAAATAAAATTTTATGAGAACCCAAAACATTTATTAAATTTGCACACATTAATGAAACCTAGTTGATAAAATTTAAAAATATTTTTTTAAAAATATAAAAGAAAAATAAATATTCAAATTAAAATATATTTTAAATGTTTGTTTACTCAATTTTTTAAATTCTAATGAATCTCTTTTTTATACACTAATAAAAGTTATAATGCATCACTTGATCAAAATGATGCAAATAACAAATAATAAAGATAATAATAGAATTTTGAATTAGATCTTGTATCTTTTGAACTCCAATATATGTTGAATGGTGATAAAAAAAATATTCACGAAAATTATATTAAATTTTTATATTGTAGTAAATAAAAGTTATTTATACAATTATAGTGAAAATATTACAGTATGATTGATAATGAGTTAGAAAATAAAAAATAATTAGATAAAATATATCGAAATAGTATTCTACATGATGAAAATAAACAACAAATAAAAATATTAAAAAATTAACAAATGTGTGTCTTAGAAACAATTTGAGAGACTATTGAAAGAAATCTTTAAAAAAATGAATGTATAATTAATCGTATGATAAGATGAAAAATAACTTAGAGATCTAAGAAAACTTTTCAAATATCAACATATATACTCTCAATGTTTGAGAAATAACGAAAATTATTTAAGAGAAACAAAAAAGTTCTTCAATGAAACAAAACTTATTAATAATAAGTAAAGATATTTTCTTATACTACCTATTAAATGAAAGATTTATACTATTAAACACTTAAATTGAGAGTATTAAATATTCTCACATGAAAGAAAAAATATACAATAAAAAAATATATTAAAAAATAATAGAAATATTCAAATGTGAGACATAAATATTTTTTAATTGACATGCATTATTTTAACATAATTACTTAAAGGTTATGATAAGATGAAAAATATATTAGAGATGCGAATGAGTTTCATGACAAACCAAATAATTAGAAGAAATAAAAAATAGAAAGTATATATATATATATATATATATATATATATATATATATATATAGTTACTTAATTAATTGTGAATATTTTAATAATTTAAACGGGATGGAGATATGACGGGGACGGGTATTATAGCGGTGATATGTACATCCACATACCCATCCCCATACCCAATTGAAAAAGTCGGAGATTTCTCATACCCATACCCATACCCAGTCAATGCGGGAATTCTCCGTCAAAATGGGGACGGATTCGGGCAATACCCACAGGGGCGGGTTTATTTTCCATCTCTAATAGAATTGTGTTTTTTACTGTATGGGCTGGTCGGTTGGTCAACTGTCAACCGGTTGGTATGACTTTCCAAATGTTCCCTCATCGTTCAAGTTACGATGCTCGACATATGAAGATATGTGCGACATTGACCGTTCAAGTGATGTTTGACATGTATCACTATACTTTGGAGATTATGAAGACATGTGTAACGTTGATTGACCGACGACCACGCTTGTGTAACGTGCGGCACGGGAGTAAACAAGTAGCTTTGTAATTATTGTAAACAAGTTCGTAATCAAGTTTAAAAAGTAATTGGGTCATAATTAGGCCAACTTTAATCACGAGTTCATGTAAAAAACTATAAATAGAAGTCAAATGTATGTTATTGAAACTTTTCTGACATTTATTACAACATTAATTATTATTATAGATCAAATCATTATTGATTTAAGCATCGGAATCTTTTTAGCAAGTACACCTATCGATGGAAGAATGATGAACCACAATTGGACAACGGACAACTAAAATGAAAATCTAAATAGTAGACAAAATTGTTTAATTAGTGCCACTGCTTTGGGTTGACTTCATCGCCTATAAATGAATTGCTTGCAAGAACCAAGTCCCTAAACTTGAACTCCACTTGAAAATTTTGCATGGTCAGCACAAAACAAAACCACTCCTCTTCATACCCATTGTTTTAATTAAATTATACTAAACGTGTATATAGTACTCATGCACAATTAGCAACTTCTTTTGAACGATCTTAACAACCATTTTCTTCCTCCATTTCGATATATCTCCCATTTTATATTTTTCATGAACGTATTTATCAAATTGGACATTAAATTAGCCTTGGCCAATATTCTGTAATATGTAGTGCTTCTCAGAGAAGAATTATAATATGTTGCCTGTAGCCATGTACGTTGGTTGGTTCTACCAACTTTATTCGAACGTGTTTTGAACTATTTTATTTTATTTTATTTTTTAATTTGTACAGTCATAACTTTTATTTGAACGTGTTTTTCTTTAAAGGTACTAGAAGTATAACTTTTATTAATAAAGAAAAATAAAAATAAAAACAAATTATCTTTTTTATCATGAATTTATGTACAAGTTAAACTCTATAAGGTTTTACGTTAACTATTTAAAATATTGTTTTTAATGCACACAAACTGTTTAAGTTATGTAACAATTACATTTATTTTTCCTCTTGTTTTATAGGTGTTTATGAAGAAATTTTCTCCAAATTGACATTATGAATTCACACTGCATCAATATATAAAAATATGTGACTTTTCAACATATTGAGCCTAAATTAATAAAAATCATGACTGTTTTTTATTTGCAATAATAACGGCCGATAATTTATGAGCTTTATAAAAAAATAAATCCCACTAATCTTGTTGCTAAATATCATATTCTATGATAGGAAGCATTAACTAATTTATCGTTTTAATCAGTTATACATTTAGGAATGACAAAGTGGGTTAGTCCAGTCCGTTTTAGTTCGTTTTGCAGTTTAATATTGGTTAATTTTTCTTACATGTTCCGCCCTGCGGGTTGGCCCGCATTTGTAATGAGCGAAAAAAAAATTTTTGTTGAGTAAAATAACTTTTTTATTTTTTCATAATAATTGATATTCATTTTCTATCGAAATAATTTCAATTAGTTTACCTAATTAAAGATAAGAAAAATAACAACGAAAATTATAGCTACAGTACAATAGTAACATGTCACTTTACAAGACATGTATTTAAAAAATGCATAAAAAGATATTCCATATTCAATAACTAAAATTATTATCTTATATACAATGATTATACATAAACATAAAAATAATAATAATAATAATAATAATAATAATAATAATAATAAATAAATAAATAAAAATAAAAATAAAAGGAACTTAGAAAACCAACATAGTGAATGATGTGAGAACTAAAAAAATGAGAATATATAATTTTGTAAGCGGGCCAGCGGGTCAGCCCCCGCCCCGCCTTTAGCTCGGGCAAACTGCAAGCCTATGTGGGGTGGGCCATTACGGACCAAAGGGTTCAACATCCCAGCCTGTCCCAAGTTTTTTTTGCGAACCTACGGGCCAGCCCGTCTGACCTGCCCTGAATTGCATCCCTATATACATCTACCGTATAAATCAGAATAAAATTGAATTCAAATGTGTTTTAATTTTGAAAATACAAAAATGTTGTTTAATCAATTGGTAGAAGATTACAAATTGAATGCATACAAAATAGTAGATGCTATGTAACAATATTTTTATGAAGTAATAGTGAAAATTATTATGTTTTATTAGTTATTTGTTGTTTAAATAGTGTTCCTCTCAAATTATTGTTATTGGTTAAAATGTACTTGTAATAAAAAAGTTGTATTTCTCTCTAAACTACTATAAAAACTTAAAATTCGTTTTTAAATTAAATTAGACAGTGTTTTTGTCCATGTAAAGTGATGACAAATATCTATTTCAATAAATAACATACAGATTGTTTTTCGTGTAACAAATAGAATTTTATAGTGGACTTTAATACCTCACTGACTTGCAGCCCTCACACTTCTTCTCAGTTTTCTGTTTTCTCTAACAACCTTCATCGCTCATTTTATAATTATATTTAAGTTACTTTTAGTTTTTATGTTTTTTTTATTTTATTAATTAATGTATTTATTTTGTATATTTATGTGTTTTTATTTAATTTTATGGTTTTTTAATTATTAGAAATAAATTAAACAAAATTAAAAATAAAATAAAATAATGAATAAATTATAATAAATAATTGAAAATTTATAAATAAAAAATATAAATTAATTAGGAAATAAAGTTATGTAATTCTTTTGTCAACACTGGGCTAATGTAATGATGGCCCAATTTAGTGCAGCAGGTTGGGTGGAATACAACTAATCATAAAGGACATTGCTTCCGGCACCCCCCCACAGCTATTCTTCATCAATCGCAGTAAATCACTGTTATCACACCACTGTTACGTTACTGCTTCTATCATAATCAGAGGAAGAAAAGATGAGAAAGTTGTAGAGGAAAACAAAGAAAGAAAACATGAAAAAATCTCATTATGAAAATTTCTTTCTAAAATGCATTGCATGTATTTAAAAAGCTCTTTCCCAAATGTATTTCATGCGGGGTGTTATGAAAAACTCGTTTCATAAGTCATTGTATGTGTTTTAAAATGTTTGTCCCATAAATCCTATTCCAAAATATATTTCATATGTTCTGATAATTTTATTCCAAAGTAAGATTTACGAGTTTTGAATGTGTTATTATCTAATGTATTGGATGTGGATTATAATTCATGTTAGTATTGTTATTTTTAGGAGTAGGCATTAAGTTACATACAAGAGTAAATTAGGTGAAATATTTTTTTTATAAATTAGAAATTAGTATTTACTATGATTTAGAATATATTAATTAGTAATTCAACTGTAGAGATGTACTTGAATTTGGTCCCTCTGTTATACATATCATAAACTCCATCCATATACTAATCGGCAATTAATTTAACGAGGAAGTTGTCATAAAAAGTATAAAGCACAAAAATCATGCAAATTAATAAAAATGCAATTAATTAATCCAAAAGTTATTAAAGTATTTCTGAAAATACTTCATTGTTCCTTAATTACAAGACATTGTGTTAAGTATTTTATAATTTTTAATTTGTTAATTCACAAATAATAAATGTCATTCATTTTGTTACAAGAAAAAATGAAGAGATTAATTTGAAGAAACTGAAAGCTTGCTTTTATTATTCTCTTTACACATTAACACGAAAAGATGTTTTCTTGGAAAATGTTAGAGAACCAGAAAAATTGAACAGAGAGATTTAATATTAAGGAAAATGCCTATCAGTATCCCTATGAAATTGGGTAAGAAATAATAAATGTGTTTGAGTATTTTTATATTAAAATATAATAATTAAAATAATATAAATGCACATAATAAATTTTATAAAAATAAAAATGACTTTTTAAATTTTTAGATAATAACTCATTGTTACAAAACAAGAATTTTGGAATTTTTAAGATCTCTACTAAAAAAAAATTTAATTAAGTCTCAAATTGACACTTTAAATGTACTTTTTTTTTAACAATTTTAGATATTCAATACTAATTTTTTTGTTGATTTTTCTGTTAATTTATACTTTCTTATGTTTTTTTAATTTTTAAATATTTAACACTATTATTTTATTGGTTTTTCTGTTAATTTAAACTTATATTTAATTTTTAACAACATTAAAATATAGTTATTTTATTATTTAATTAGTTTTTAACTTTTATCTATGAACATTAAATAAAATATTAAATGCATGTGTACAATATTTATGGACATTTTTATCTTTTAAAGAAAATAAAGTTGCATTAATGGTTATTAGGTCAGATTTTATTTAATATTACACTTATTTATGTACTTTTATGAGATCCAACAATATATATTAATTGTCCATAATCTGTGTCGTAACAATACCCTAAGGGCACTGGTTAAAAAATAATAAATGTGCTTTGGTATCATCATTTTTATATTAAAAGCTGCAATCATTAAATACAATAATTAAAATATTATAAATGTACATAATAAATTTTATAAAGACAAAAATACTCTTTTAAATTTTTAGAAAATAACTTACTACTGTTGCAAAACAAAAACTTTGAAATATTTAAGGTCTCTACTAAAAAAAAATTAATTAAGTCTCAAATAAACACTTTAATTGTTCTCTTTTTTTTAACATTTTTAGATGTTTAACACTAATTTTTTTTGTTGGTTTTTCTGTTAATTTATACTTTTTTATGTTGTTCTTTTTTTAATTTTTAGATGTTTCATACTATTTTTTTTTGATTAATTTAAAATTTCTTATATTTAATTATATTTATTTTTTAGCAACATTAAAATATAGTTATTTTATTATTTAATTAATTTTTTATTTTTATTTATGAACATTAAATAAAATATTAAATATACATGTATAATATTTATGGACATTTTTTATTTTTAAAAAAAAATAAAATTATATTAATAATTATTAAATCAAATTTTATTTAATATCACACTTTATAAAATTCAATATCTATGCTGGTCAGCAAAACCCTGTCTCCGATAAGAAGAAAAAAAGAGTAAATGTTATGTTATTATACCTCGAAATGTTCGCCCAGTAAACATACCATGAAATATTTCACTACACACACGTCACTGTGACAGTCGACGGTGTCGTTATTTGATTGCTATTATTTTGATAATTTTGAGATGTGTGATGGGATGTACTGTACCATAATTGAAGAAGCATCTTAGGTGTCGATTCGGAGCATCTTATGTAAGATCCCATTCTCCAACCATTTATCTCATATAATAATAATCAATCTTCACCACATTTCTCTTTCGTCTTCACTTCAACCTTCCCTCTCACTCTCTCACACCTTTTTACACACACAATAAGAGGCACCACCATGAGCAAGGTTGTTTCTCCTCTTGAGGCTCAAGCCTTCAACTACCTCACATTCGGTTTCATCACTCTCCTCAACAATTTTTGGACCTGGCTCGCCGTTACCTTCTGGAGGAACCCACCACCCAAGTCCGAATTCCTCCCACCGCCGGATCACCCCATTCTGGATGAGTCCGACCCGCTTGCTGCCACGGCGCCAGCGTGTGTTCCCAGCCCGACCGTGGTTGGTAATGGGCCTGACGTCGACGTTGACGGAGTGAGGAAGGGGAAGTTTAGGTTGTACTACGAGAGTGAGAGAGAATGCGAGGGCGAGGAGACGGTGACGGAGGAGTGGGTGGAGATTGACGGAGGAGGAGAATGGTGGGAGAGCTGGGAAAGATTGTTAAGGATGAGAATGGGAGAAAACGAGAAAGGGTGGTACACGTGTCAAGATTTAGCGGCGCTTAACGGCGGCGTTGTGCGGTTTTGGGATGGTGGGTTCAGTTTTGGTAGCAGAAAACACAGCACACACTGTGTTCTTATCTGGTAATAACATCAGCATAGAATATTAGATATTAGTGTAGATGGTGCTGCTGAATTATTATTATTATTATATAATTCAGAATATGTATATATGATAGGAGTGTAGTGGTTTGGAAAATTATGGGTATGAAATAGTGTATGGTTATTTGAAACACAAATGTTAAAAACCAGTTTACTTCGTGTTATGTTTTTTTAAGAAGTTACAGCCAAAGGACTTGTTTATTTCTGATGTATATATAAAGTAGTGACGAATTAGTTTTAAGCAAACAAAGTTTTTTAAGTTACTTCCTAGAATGGATAAAGAAGTATAAGTTGTTTTTTAAACAGTATAAGCTAAGGTTAAATTAGTTTTTACGAAAAAGAATTTAGTATTGAATTGATCTTTAAACACTGCGATTTAATAATAAAATGATTTCAGAAAATTTATTACAAATGTTGACATACATTAAAGAATTGAATAAGTATTTTATTGTCTTAAAATATCAAATTGACGCCAATATATACCAGAATGACCTTTTATTCAAAAAGAATAACAAAATTTAAAAAATATTTTAACGGTTAAGTATTTTGTAACATATAAGTACGTAAGAAATAAAATAAAGGTAAAAATGACGAAAATGATGTAATTTGATCGATTTTATAAAACTCAAAAAGAGATAAATAAAGGTATACATTCCTCTTCTCCATCCATCAAGCACACAAATCAAATTAATTTTCTATACAAATTAAAAAGAGTAAAGTTCTCTACTTAATCATTCTAGATGTTATACATAAAATAAACCCACTATTAATTTTCATCCAGAGGAAATATCAATGTTGGTTAACATGTACATTTACGTATTTTTTGTTTTCATTTTATATGTTGGAAGTCCACATAATAAATCAGACATAAGACAATTTCATTATATATATATATATATATATATATATATATATATATATATATAAAAGTGGGGTGTAAACCTTATCTTATAAGTGGATTGTAAGGTTGTAAGGTTGGATTAGACTTAAATCTCATTTCTAACCTGGTATCAGAAATAAGTTAGAGTCTATTCTAAAGAACTTCATTTGACAAACATTCAGTTTCATCCACTACCACTAAACAGACTACCTAAAAGTTGAGTTAGACTTAAACTTCACTTCTAATTTTTAATACTATCTTAATTATATTTGTTTATTCATCTAAAAATAGCACAGCCAAAAAAAAGTTTAAATTCTCATTCACTAAAAAATAATGGGTTTCATTAATGAGTGTGAGAAGTATACGAAAGATTGAAGTGGTAACTAGGTCAAGTTGTTGTGGTTGGTAATAGGATTCCACCGCAAATTGAGTAATATTCTCAATCATTTTGAGAATATACCAACACATACAATAATTGCACTTAAGCTATTCATTCAGAAGTTTTGTTATCTTACTTATTTACATAATGATAAAATCAGTTCAGAACCCTGAAATAGGCTTCACTTACACTTTAATTCTGATTTATTCAGATGATATAATTTTGCAAAAAATCACTTATAGGATTTTTGTAAAAATAGATAAAATTAAATCACAAATCAATTTTATTTAAAGAAATTATATTTTAGAGTATGCTAATCTTTTAAATGATTTATTTCGAAAATACAACTTCAGCAAATATATATAAAAAAGAGAAAAAACATACAATATATATATATATATATATATATATATATATATATATATATATATATATATATATAGGCAAACTAATCACTAAAACAAATTGAATAATAATTTATGCAAAACCGCTAATTGAAATCTTCCACTTGATTTACTTAAAATTTAATTTGTCCATAGACTAATTTTAATTTTATTTAATTTTTCTCTCATTAATTTTTATGAAAAAACTTTTCTAAACATGGTCCAAACACGTATATCACACTTTAAGAATATTTATTAATTTAATTACCAAATACTATTATATCATTTTTAGTATGAAAATATATAAATAATATATCTATTATTACAAGAAAATTCTTAAATATTAACTAATTTTAATGATAAGAAATATGTTTAGAAATTAATTTTTTAATTAAAGACAATTTTTTCGATAGTCAAAACTTTAATAATTAATATTATTGACAAATTTATATATTAATTCATAATACAAATTATTTTTGTTACAAATTTAAAGATTAATTATAATTTTTTGTAACTATTTTAATTATCGATAATTTTTAATTTATAAATTAATAACTAAATTTGTAACTATAGAATCAATTATTTGTATCATTATTATTTTTTTTAAATGTATAAGCAAATCAGGTGATAAGAGTCATGTATATTTACATTTTAAAATAAAATAGAGCAATGAACTATTATTTTTTTAAATATAAAACTTTATTAATAGTCTTTAGAAACTACTTGTTGAACTATATAAATAAAGTAACATAATATTATATATATATATATATATATATATATATATATATATATATATATATATATAAGCATTAATTAATCACAAGCTCATGTCATTTTTAATTGTAGTTAAAATTTAAATTTCGTATTTTTACTGTCTTATTACTTTAGAACGATAAGATCGATAAAACCAATTTTAAACTGGTGCAAAGAAAAATCATCTAAAATTATAATTCACTTTTATTATCAATCCTCAACAATTTATTGACTTTTAAAGTGACGTGATCACAAAAGAAAATCATTAATTTTTAGAAGAATTTAACTATATATATAGAGCTTTTAATAAAATAGTATATATACGTTGTACCTATAATAATAGTTATATAGTTAATATTATTTTAGTTAGTGAGTTTGTGAGGTAATGGTTATGTGGGAGCGATCTCTGTCACACAGACCATGAAACAAAATTATTAAGCAGAAAGAGGTTGGAGAATGTTGGAGGAGGCATAGCTCCAAATACACACATAACAATAACCATTTAACGACAAATTCCACCGATTCTGTACTTTTAATTATATGTGTCTTTTCCATATTGTTTTATGTTACATGAAATTTAAGATAACATATATTTTGTTTTAAAACACTGATGTCACCAGCCACCTCAAATCACACATCCTTCTTCATCTTTTGTTTTATACATCCCATTCATTTCTTCCGACCAATCTTTTAGTCAATATATAAACTTAAATAAAATTAACTTCTTTATAAGTTGTAACTAATTTATATATAATGTTAGAAAATTTTATTATTTTTATTTTTATTTTTATAGAAACTCGTTTGTCCAACCACACATGTTAACTCCCACACCACAGCCACTAATTCATCTGGCAGTGGAAGGGAATTGTCATTTGGCCCACAAGGCATGTTTAATATTTTTAAGACAATCACTTTTAAATAAAAACAAAAATCAAAGTAAAGTTAAGTAACAAAGGTTTTTTTACTCTTAACGAAATTGTTTCATTTTATCAACTGTATACGATTCTTTTTTTGGATCATTTTTTTAAAAGTAGTTTCACGAAAGCACAATAAAATTAAACTAATTTAACTTTCTATAAGTTTAGATTATTTATCACGTCACTTAATTTATAAAATAAATTTCATATATATTTTTTTTCTTATTTTTTATATATATATATATATATATATATATATATATATAACTTAGTTTTAGTTACAAAAATAATTATTTTCTGAAATGAAATGATAGATAATTGACCACCAATTTTTTTTTCTTGTTATATATCCAATCAATGTTGTGACATAGGTATAGTTGTAGTACGAATGGTAGGCCCAACTCACTCTTGCTCTTAGGCCCAAAATGATAGGTAGTATTTTATTAAAAACAAACACCTTTTTTATCTTAAATGACACTTCTCTTTACTTTCATTGAATTTGAGATTTAAACAAACAGACCCTAGTTTCCTATTATTTTCACTGTATTGTAAATTATCTTTCCCGCAATCAGCAACCATGTCAATAAATGTTTGAATAATAAAATGCGATTTTGTTTTCTTCTATTATTGATGTAGATAGTAATCACTAAAATAATTATAAATTTGGGTGATGTGGCAAATTCTCTGAAACAAGATGACTATTAAAACAAAATATATTCTTTAAGAAAATTATCACACAGAGGTTGTGTTTACATATATAAAAAAAGTGTCAATTTTGTAAATAATGTTATATTGTGTGGACTTCAACTACATAATCACAATCTAAAAAAAATACTCTTAATTTGATGAAGTACCATTCTTACTATAAATGCAAGCAACTTGATGTTTCATTTGTTTTTGTATCAATTGCTACAATCATCCTATTAAATTTAAGAGATAATTTAAATTTAAGTCAATGATCTGAAAAACATGAATTATAATTTACTAACATCTTTAAATGATCTGAAATTTTCAACACTTATTTTTTATCTCTAATCGAAACTAGATGAATATGATTATAGTTCAATAATAATCCAATATATGATACCATAATATATCTTGTAAACTTTATTACTACATATATTATTTTACAATGTTTACTATTAGACACTAGGCAAACATAAACTAACTTATAAAATAAAACTTATATATATATATATATATATATAATTATTGTAAGAAAAATAATTTTTACTTTCTAAATTTTTTATTTTAAGTTTGACCTTTTAAAATAAATTTTAAATAATAAAAATTTAATCAATCATACTTTAATTGGACTAGTAGATTGTTCAACTATGAGTAGCTCTTTTGAAAAGTTGTAAATTATTTTATTGTAACAAATACATGTTTGAAAGAGGTAAACTACTACATAATTGAGTTGGTAGTTATCTTAGAGTTCACCAAATGTTATTTGGTCTTGATGGAAGAGTTGACCAAAATAGGTACCTTATTCCTTGAAGATTGATGTGGAATACATAAGTCTAAAAGTTAAATTTTAGATCTTATAATATTTGATAAGAATGATAATATCTTCCAAAATAAAATTACATTAGATATTATTATAAAATTTGATATAGGAGCTACGTTCATAATTTAATATTTTAAAATTATTAATTATTTTTTATCACAGACAAATATAAATAAAATAAAATATAAATATAAATATAAATATAAATATAAATATAAAGCACGAGAAAACATACCAAACTTATGATAAATATATAAAAATTATTTCTCATGAAAGATAAATAAATTAAACTATTATATATTATACTCTATAAACCAGAACCTAAATTAACAACTTATTAGCACAATAATTTCATTAGAAAAATATTTTCAAATTGAAATTAGAACCACTGCAAAAAATACTACAAAGGATTTGAAAATTTTGGATGTTGTTTAATCTTACAATTTTGTATAAAAGGTAAATATAATTCCTTTACAAAATATATATATATATATATATATATATATATATATATATATATATATATATAACTCTTTCAACAATATTCTGTGGACTTCAACTATATATATTATATTCACAAAATTTTGCAAGAGTCACTTCTACTTCATCTAAGAGTTATCATAAATGGTAATTAAAAAAATACTCTAAAATTAACCAAGTACCATTATGATAAGAAATGCACGCAGTTTGATGATGCAATTTGTATGAAGTATACCCCCACAATGGACTTGCTTCATTTATCCTCATCTCAATTGTTGCATTTATCCTATAAATTTATCAAAATATCATTTAGATTTAATTCAATTTGTATTGTATGATGTGTACATTTATTTGTAATATGATTTGATTATATTTTTTATCGATTTAAATTTTGTCTAATACATTTATCCGAAAAACAATCTTTAATATGAAAGTAGATAATATTATTAGTTCAATAGTGATCTAATGACGTATGTTTCCATAATAAATACTAAACTTTGATAGACATGTTCTAATATATTCTTACAAAGTTAATTAGACACTAATTAGTCAACCACATAAACTAACTATAAAATGAAATTTATATATTATATATACTATGATTTAATTGAATTCTATATAACTTAATATATCTAACAAAATAGTTAATTTGTATTGCACTTTTATTGGAATCCTTACTACCAAGGTATATAGTATATGCATAAAACAAAATATTTAATTTAAATTGTATTTAACTATAAAAGTAGAATTTTTACCATATATGACAAACAAATTATGGTAGTCCTTGTCCAAGGAGATTTTTTTGTAATTTCGTTCATTTTTTTAATTCACTTTATAAATTAAAAGAAAAACTTTTGATGAATTTTGAAAATATTTTTTAAAAATTATTTATGTTAATATTTTATTTATAAACAAATTATTTTCGTCAAATAAGTTTAATTACTGACAAAAGGTAATTTTGAAACTTATTTATTTAAAGTTTGACCTTTAAAGAATTTTTTAAATGATAAAAAACTTATCAACCATTAATTGGACTATAGTGGTAGATGGTTGAACTATATATATAAACACCCATTTGAAGGTTGTAAATTGTTCGATCATAAATACATTATTTGAAAGACCATAAACTATTAAGTTAATAGTTGATGCATGACTTGACCAAACTAAGTAAGTTACTCCTCCAAAGTTGATGAAAGCAATTACTTCTCACTTAGTATATTATTATAAAAGTACACACTTGTCACAAAAATAAACTTGATAAATTGTATCCTTGTGTGAATGGAATCCTTAATCCTAATTTTTACATATTGATTAAGAATATATTAATAAATCTATTGTTATGGCTTACTATTAGGGGTGTGATTGACTTGTTTTGTATTTAGTTTATTAAAAATACATAATTAATTAACATGTAATTTTTTTAATTATACAATTCGAAATGTAATTACTTTTTTTTTCTTTTTACTATGCAATTAATAAATAAAAATGTTTAGTATAAGAGGAAATTATGATTAAAATGTCAAATTTATTTACATTTTTCCTATCTAATTGATAGGTCGTTGTATCATGGACATCATGAACGTTTACTATGTTTACTATTAAAATATAACTTAAATCGTTATATTTGGAACACTCTTAATATTAATCTCAATCATTTAAAAAAGAAAAAAAATAATTTGTCTCCATTTGAAATACTAGACACCAACAAAACCTGAATATAACTTAAAAAACATAATAGAAGTTAGTGTGGCTAACCATGAATACACATTGAATGTTCTAACGTTGATATTATCAAGTAAAAATTGTAATACAACATAAATAAACTGATGCTTCTATTACAAAACCAATAAATATCAAATAAAACTCAATAAAATATTATGATTTTTGTTTATTTTTCTCGCATAAATATGCGTTAAAATCAACTTATAAATGTATAAACTAACCAAGCCTTATAAACTATAAGCTAAATGTACAAAAACTAAAACTTATAAATATTTTGGATAGGGTATTGGGAAACTCCCGTTAATTTCAACAACTACAATGTTAACGTAATAAGTTATTGTCTGAAAAATTATGATTCAATAGTAAGGATATACATTAGCTATGTTAATTTATTCTTCTTTCAAAGACATGGAATATTTAAATGATTTGAGTTTACATTTATTAATTTAATTATTCAAAATAATATTAAAATCAACATTAAGCACTCTTTTCTCGATGAACTCTCTTGACTTGAAGTAAACACGTGGAAGAAAGTGTGTTTTTGAGAATATATAACAAATCTTCCGATATTTAAGGAATTTAAGAAAATAATTAACATAATATTAATCTCAATAATTTTTTTAAAATGTACTAATCTCTGTTGACCATCTACCACTTGGCATCAGGACTGTCTTTTAGCTGGCACACTGCATTTATTTCGTGAGACTCAAAAATCGTTGACCTTCTTTAGTTTTTGTTAAAAAAAAAAAACAACGAAAGCAACAAAAGCCAACTTTTTACACAAATCAAATACTAACAAATTCATATAAATATCGAATAAACAAAAAAATGAATAAGTTTAATAATTTTAAAATATCAAAAGTTTATTTGGTTTTTAATTTGTACTGAAAAAAAAATGAATATATAATAAGAACATTAAAAATGATTTTCAGTAGAGTTCATAAAAAAAAATACGGGCATCGATTTAAAACTATATTCAAATATATAGCATCCACGTGACACTCTTTTTAAGTTTTGTTTTTATATCCCACAATTTTTTATAATTAAATGTTAGTTGCACTTATGCTTCCTGTTAAAAAAACCATGCAAGTTGAAGGGTGTCTCAACAGTTCATTTTCTTAAATAATTTGTTTTCATATCCCTATTATTCAGTTGATTACTCACGTGTTATGTTTTATTTTTATCTTACTTTGACACTAATTAAACATTACTATCTAACTGTCATCTTAGGTCAACTTTAATATGAATTTACGTAAATAAAAGGAAATTTATCACTTACGTAGAACCTAGATATTGATCGGTTGCATATAATCGAGAAGTTATTTTTTTTCTTTTTCAAGAGAAGGAATTTGTTTGGTAAAGTGTCGATCAAGTTCTTCACTAGAATCTTTATAAAACAAAGTAATAAATAGGAAAAAAATTTCTATCCAACATATATATGTTATAGCAATGGAATCCTGATTTAATTTGATATGATTTTAACTCGTATGTGGCGACAGGTTTGTGAAAAAATATCACTAATCAATACATTAGAGGGTAAAACTATTTTATTTCAAGTTTAGAATTTTTCCTGAGTTTTTTTTTTTTATCATCCGTTGAGTATTAAAAATATATTGATGTTAATAAATTAATTTTTTTAATATATTTTAAAATAATAAAATTAGTATCATCGGTTTATTTTGAAGAATCAATACAAAAATTCAGCGTAGAAACACCTATCCACGTCATTTCTACATTATTATAACTTATTACCATCATTATAATTATTTATATCTTAATTACTTGATACAGAACAAAAACATAATTAATATACATAATATAATATACGAAAAGAATGTGCTAACAATAATCATTTATATTTTAGAATCCAGTAAGCCATTAAATTAATTAAACCATCAATTCAAGACTTACTAATTGAATGGTGGTTGAATCGATATTAATTAAATAATATAAAATATTACATAGTGTATAAAGTTTAAAAAAAGTTTTTAATTTTTAAAATACGCATAAAATTCAAATATATCATAATATCCAAGTTTAAGGTTTAACATTTTTTTAAAACAAGTTTTTTTTTTTAAATATAATAAATACTTTATATTTTTTATTCTAAAAAAGAAAAAAAAATAACATTTAAAAATGTATTTTTAAATCATTACTTTTTGTTTTATCAAATTGTAAGAGGTACTTTTTTTATGTAACCTTCATGTTAACGATAAACCGGCACCGACCTACGTTAACAACTTGACGGCATATGTCTCCATAGTTCAAATAAATAAAAAAATGAAGACTGGTATACGTTTTCTTTACAATAAAATAAAACATTGAAAACTATGTTGTTTCCTCTGTGTCTATAGTATATACTTTTAAAATCTCTATTCATAAAAAGAAAAGAGACAAAGATAATTACATTTTGCAATAAAAAATCATTTTATTATCAGAAAGATAAATTATATACAGACAATTAAGCAATAAATATGTTTTATTTGTTATCTGTTTCTTTTAGGTGTTTTATGGCGGAAACACTTATTGAAAGTGATTTTGTTCGCACTTTTGGATTGTCCTCTATCAGTATAATTAATTTTCTAATATGTAAGTATTGTGTGCCTATGTTGTTAATGATGTGATATAATTTATTAATAAGTGATTTCGTTAATGAAAATTGTTGATATATCAATACATCAAATGTTAATTCAATAAATCAAACTATAGCTGTGAATATTTTTTGTTTATGCTAACAATTTACATTTTGTTAAAGGAAAATGATTCGGAATAATTGTAAATTAGTTTTGTTTCGGTTAACAAAATGACATTTTTTGTGATGTAATTTAATTTTAAATAAAAAGAATGATTTATGAATATTTTGATTTTGTTTACTTTTATTATATTTTGTTATCACGTCACATAATTTATAAATCTATTAATGCAACTTTGACGAATTATTACTCTTTTAAATAATATGCCAAACTAATTACGGCTTAGATATAAATATAGAAAATTAATGAATACTTTATGTATAGCCATTATTAAAATATATAGTATAAAAATATTAAACATTAAGGTAATGTCGTGTTCGTGTATTACTTTTCGTGAAGAAAGCATCTCATTGTAATTAACAACGATTAAAGTTTGTGTCCTAAAACATACATTTTCGTACACAATAAGATTGTTTTCTATGGTTAGTTTTATAATAATAAATTACAAGGCTCGTTTTTTCAGCAAAGAAAAAGTAATTTATATGTTAGTCTCTCTACATCTTTTTAATTAATTTCAACCTGTATTGAGATTATTGTCTTTCATATAGAAATACAATGAGTTTGTTTTAGCAAAAATAGTTATTTTGTATGTGAAAATTTTTAAGAATGTATTTAAGGTGACTTTAACTAATTAACAGTGACCGAAAAATGCATTAATTTATTTGCAAATGTATAAAATTCTGTATTCTGTATGAAATTACACTAACAATGTATAAAAAATTATTCTGTATAATTAATTCAGTATAACATAAATTTATTTACAAATTATTTTTTAAATAATTAATTTGTGACATCATCAAGTAGCATATTTATTGTAAAAATGGCAAAGAAACCACACTTGTAGAAATGTTTTTTTTTTATAATTCAATAAAAGGGATTGATGAAAATGGTTTTAATAATGCCATGAAAAACATATAATAAATTGATGGAAAAATTGTGAGTAAAAATTTTACATTAAGTGAAAATGAGACAATTAAACATCATATAAAAATTTATAAATTTATTGACTGGGTTAAGAATAGTTTTAATACTGTGTGGATTGAACTTATATAAAATATTTTGGATAGATCTTTACAAAAAAAGAAATACCATGACGTGGCTAAAAATGTAATGTAAATTTGTTTACATATCGTAAATTACACTAACACGAAGAGTAAAATCTTCTTACCTTCATCGTTCTTTGAATCGAATATTTTAAATATTCAGTATTATTGTGGTAAATTTCCCTCAAAATTATTAGATTCTTTGCAACATTATCCTTTTCATCTACTTAATTCGTTTTTTATTACTTTATTAACACATTTTTAGTTAAAATAAGTTATACAATAATTGAATTATAATTGTAATATATAATTTGTACACTTAAATATAAATTTTATTCATTAATAAAGAAAGTAGAAATTTATATTGTATGAAAATAAACACATTGTATGTAATACCTAATAAATATTGGGAGAAACTGCTAGAATACATAGCATTGACTCTGAGATCATTCGAGTTTGCCCTATAAATACCACCTTGGTTTTCCCTACACATCGCCACCCATCTTCTACAAAACCACTTAACACTCCATTCCTCCTTCTCCTATTTGTTTTCTTTTCCATACATAACAAACATGCAAACGCAACCAATTTCCACTCTTGCCTTCACGCTCTTCCTCCTCTTGTTGTCTCCACCACGCGCCGCCGTCGCAAGGCCACCACCAGATCCACTTCGTACATCATGTGCGCAGGCCAGGTACCCCGCTCTCTGCGTCCAAACCCTCTCCAACCTTTCCAACCCCGCCGCCAAGCCCCTCGACCTGGCCCAGGCGGCCGTCAGAGCTAGCCTGGCCCGTACGCGCGGTCTCTCCGTCTACCTTGGGACGCTAAAAGCCGCATCGCAGGGTTTCGAACTGAGGCAGCGGGTTGCGGTGAGTGACTGCGTGCAGCAGATATCCGATTCGGTGATTGAGTTGAGCAAGACGCTGAACGAGTTGCAGCACCTCCGCGACGAAACCTTCCAGTGGCAGATGAGCAACGTCCAGACCTGGACCAGCGCCGCCCTCACCAACGGCGACACTTGCATCTCCGGCTTTAACGCTGTCGCCGCCGCCGCCGGGAATATCAAGTTGGAGCTCAAGCAAAGAGTCACCGACGTCTCCATGTTCACCAGCAACGCGCTTTACCTCATCAGCCGCCTCGCTGATAGCGTCAAGGGGAAGCCTCGCGCCAATTCCGGGAACTGATCCTGTCCGTTCATCACGGTACTTAGGTGTGAATATTAAGAGTGTGTTTGGAAAGAGGTTAGAAGGTAGAAACCACGTTTAAGCGTTTTTTCTTCCAAACACGCACGCACCGGAATATGTAGTTAGGATCTGTTTGCAGTATAAGTTTTGGTATTGGTTTTTTGCTACGTGATGTGTGTAAATCTAAATGACCGTGTGAATTATACTGTTACTAATATAACGTGGCTTGACTCAGTTTTTTCTTATTAATGTAAAATGTGTAATAATTAATTACATTGCCCACCTAATTATTATTATTTTATTTTGGCTAGTTTTTCTAACCTGCTCCAGCTCCCAACTTTCATAGTAAATAATTAGATGGTCTTAAGCTAATAAATTATTTAACCCGCAACTTTTGTGAGTAGATAGAGCGTTTCATGCATACTTTCATGCAAATATATGAAAGTTTAGTCACGTGAGTTGTGTTGTATGGATGCGAGATCTATACATAAATGTGGCACATGTGACACTATTAATACTATACTCGTAAGTGCTGACTAGCTATGCATGGGAGAATATTTAGATTGACTAGCGATGCCACATGCTGACTAACCCCATTAAAAAATAATTTAGTTACACATGAATAAAAGAGGAAGAAGAGACTATACAAAAGTGAAGAAATTATGTTGAAAAGCCATGAAAATACAAAAGTAACCTCCACCTGTCCATTATGTGAGAAACTTATTTTCTCCAAAACCTATGTGTAAAATCTCAAACGTGTGAACTCCCTCTCAATGGTCCCCAAAATTACTTTTCAAATGTTTTATCAGAATCTCATAATTCTCACACTTAATCTCAAAATTTGTATACTCAATCTCAAAATTTTCAACCAATAATGATACGATTGACTTTAAAGCTGAAATTTGACTCCATTATGAACTTGACTTTATCTTTATTTTTTTTTTCTATCAACTTCTTTAATTTTTCATTTTTCAAATTTTTTTCCAGTTATATGTTCAAATCGATAAAAATATTAATCCTCACATTTATTTAAAACAAAACTACAAAATAAAAAAAAAAGTATATAAAATATTTACCAATTACAATAAATATAAATTTTTACTCTATATAAGTCTACACGTTCTTTATAGACTATTTAATAATTAATTTTTTTTAATGTTTACTACAATAGTGTTCATGCTTTGTATGATATATCTTGTTAAATATATAATTGAAAATATTGTTTTTTTAAAAGGTAATTTATTGAGAGATTATAGTACAAAACAAAACCATCAGAAATTCTAAGCTATTGGAAATATTTCACCTTAACAAAGATTTTATTTACAGATTTTTTAATTCACGAGACATTCATTATATCATCATTATTATTATCTATCAATGTTCTATATTATTGATAAATTCTATTTGTTTGTTATTTATCAAAATTAAATATATTTTTAGTATCTAAACTTTTTTATAAAATTAAATTTTATTTTAATTTTATATTTTAAATCACTTTAATCTCAAACCAAACTTTATTAATGAATAAACTAATAAAGTTCTAATGACGTTAAATAATTTGTTAACATGACAGTATACATTAAAAGTTAATGTGTTGATACACCACTAGTTCTTCCTCTCCTCCCAGTCAACAATTTTTCATTTTCCTCATATTATAATACGGAGAATGGGTGGAAAAACTTGAATTCTTTTGCTGTTTGAACTTGAGAGTGTTCATAACTTGCTAGGATCCATTCTTATTATGTATGATTATTTTATTAAAGGAAAATGATAATATGATTCAACTTTTTTTTCCTCTCGTCTTTTATTTATTTATTGATATGATATTAATTAATGTATCATTATCTTTTTATTTTAAAAAATTAATGATACATATTAAATCAGATAATTAAATAAATGATAAAAATAAAGAAAATATGATTCAAAGTATAATTTTACTTTTTTTCTTCTTTCCATATTGAGTTTGAATTTGAATTTTTTTTTTCATCAAAAGTCATATATAAACTCTTGACATTGTTATAATTGTTATTATTCTTGGGCACCACATTGATATTCTTAAATAATATCATATCTTATATTCTTTTTATAACAATACATTATACATAAAAGAAATACATATTAATTGTTTTTATTTTATTTAAAATTAAAATGATATAAATGAAAATGAATTATTCAAACATTAAAATTAACTACAGTGTAATCCCAGATTATCTTCTAATGCAATTATTGTTATTATTTTTGAGAAATATATAAAATACACAAATTTTTTTACTAGTTATTATTATTAAATAATTTTAGAGTGGTAACATTATATCTATAACTATTAATAAAAAACAATCACTTTATACTTTATAATAAATTTTGGAACACATATTAAATTACTAATTTTATCTTTATTAATACAATTTATTTTATTATTTTATATTTTTTAATTATTTTTTAAAATTTAATTAACTATTTATAATAAAATGTTATTTTTTAAAATTTAATATATATTTTTTAATAATCATAAATATTTTTATTTTTTATTAGGGTTAAATATGTTTTTAGTCCCTCAAGTTTCAGTACATTTCGGAATTAGTTCCTCTTCGAAACTTTATACCAATTTAGTCTTTTATTTTTAGAAATGCGTGAATTTAGTCTTTCTTACCAATTTTTGTTAAGTTTATTTAAAATTTTATTCGCATTTTATGATAATATTTGAGTTAACATTGAAGCGAAAATGTGTCAAACGGTATAAATAATTCAAATACTATCATGAAATGTGTTTGAAACGTCAAATAAATATAACAAAATTTGGTTAAAATGACTAAATTCACGCATTTTCGAGAAGAGATAAATTTCAAATTTGAGTAAAACTTGAGGAACCAAAATATATTTAACCCTTTTTATTATAATAATAATAATAATAATAATAATAATAAAAGATCAACATAATAAATTTTGTTTATATTTTAAGGAAAATGTTAATAATAATAATATTTAATAAAAGACTAAAATGGAGAGCGAATCCATGAAGTGGAATGGGCCTATAGGCCCAATATTTGCCGCGTAATATTAACAATACAATGATTCAGTTTAGGTATTTTCTTTTCTCTGGGTGCTTACACTGATTATAAACCTTGGGAGCTAGTTTTCTAGGGTTTTATCACCTCATCCACCATGGAAGGCATTGAAATGGAGGTACCTGCATTTGGCACAGATGAAGGCAACGATGATCTGTGCAATTCAATCATCTCTCGTTTTGGAAACTCCACCGAGGAAAACCACCAGCACCTCTGTGCTGTCATCGGCGCCATGTCGCAGGAGCTCAAAGACAACAACAAACCCTCCACTCCGTTTGCCTACTTCTGTGCTGCACGACTTTCCCTTGACAAATTCACGTCTGAATCCAATCCCTCCCGCCACATCATCGACGCCCTTCTCACCGTTCTCTCACTTGCCATCCCCAGAGTCCCCCGCGTCCTGTTGAAGAAGGAGAGTCTACAGGGACAGCCATTGTCGGAGAGCCTTCTGCGAGTTCTCCGATCTTCGTCCGCATCGGAGAGCGCAATTGTTTCCGGATTGAAGTGCCTCTCGCATTTGTTGATAGTTAAGGAAAGCGTGGACTGGTCTGACGTGTCTCCCTTGTTCAATGTCTTGTTAGGGTTCCTGACGGATGCAAGACCAAAGGTACTTATTCATCTTTTAAAATCTGACTATGGAGTATGTTATAGGCATTCCTGTAAGGTTTTTGGAATTATAACATGAATATTAAAAAGTGGCCAATAAGATAAATTCATGTGTGACCATTTGCTTCTGAAATTATTTTAATTAGCATGCAATTACTTTCTTTACACGTTCTGTTTGCCGGGGTGAAAATTATTAGTAACTGATCACTCTCCAACACATTATCATTCTAGTTAATTCAATCTCAGGAATAGGTGTCTTTGCTCATCCTTGTTAATTTAACCTCAGATCATATAAACGTTAATTCATCTAATATTTTATGCCATCTAATGCCTTCGGCGTTGTTTTTTTCTTTTAATTAAATGTATGTTCTTTGCATTGGAATTGTGGGTGATCTTCGCTATCATGACATTTTTTAGAAGTTTCGAAAACATAAGGAAAACAGGTCAGGTCTAGTGAGATGGCTGTGGTGATTGAGGGCTATTCAGTGATGACAGAGGAAGTGTGGTTTCTGATAACTCTTATAATGACTGAAAAGAATTACTTGTTAAAGTCACTTGCTATAGGACCTGGTGATTTATATTAGATTGTATGTTCGAACTTGCAGCCACATGAAGAAAAGAACATAAAAAAGTATTAGTGGTTTATTTTGGTTTTTGATTTGGAAGTTTCTGCGTATGAGGGTCTCTTAACAAAGTATGGTAGATCCTAAATTTCCCACTTAAAGAGGGTCATATATCATCTTAAGATAATTGATGGAGAGCCCAGAGCGTTGTAAACTAAAATTTTGTCGTACAATTATAAATTTGAGTGTTTATAATAGTACATTGAGTAATTGACAAACAAATAACCTTTGTCAGCAGCACTATGAGCTCATATGTTATTTATAACTATTATCATAACAGGAAACTATGCTCCAGGAAGCAGAGTTTGATTGCTTGGATTCTTGCAATTGTTTTTGCTGCTGTGACTTTACAGCTTTGTTTAGAGAGAGAGAGAACATGAATCTGTTTAATTTCCTCCCCTAAAAAACACTAGCCATTAAAATACCTCTTCAGCAGCCTTTTGCCTTCAAAGATTTCTGATACAAGCATGACTACAAATTGCTCGCACCTAATAGCCATAACAAGAAATATTTAAAATTGCAAAATAAAAAGGGAGGACCTAAAGCATATTATGAAGTAAAGAACACAAGGTCTGTCAGAGGAAAAAAACTTACCTCCCAGATGAATCAATCCTTTACTGGAGTATAAATCCAATACAATCAGCACAAGTAATTTGAAAAGGGAGAATGGGAGTCAAATTCTGGGGAACAGTGGTTGTCTAACTAGGCTGATATTTTGAAGGATGGTCACATTACTTTTTATTTGTTTTCTATATGACTTCTTTGGGTGCTGACTAAGGAATACAATGTTTGCTGTATTGTGATATGCTTGAATCTTTGTGCTAACTATATCTATCCACAGGTCAGAAAGCAATCACATTTGTGTCACTGTGACGTCTTGTTAAACTTCCAAAATTCTTCACTATTGGCATCTGCAAGCGAGGGAGTCACAAACCTACTTGAAAGGTTTATATTGCTTGTTGGTGGGGCAAATGCAAATACTGGTGAAGGAACTAAGGAAGCTCAGCAGATTCTGTATATTCTTGATGCCTTGAAAGAATGTCTTCCTTTTTTGTCACGGAAATCTAAGACCAGCATTCTTAATTACTTCAAATATCTCTTGGATCTGCATCAACCCCTTGTTACAAGGCGCATTACAGATGGTCTGAGTTTTCTTTGTCACTATCCATTGTCAGAAGTTTCCCCTGAAGCGCTACTTGAGTTGTTAAACACATTGGCCCGTTCTATCGAATCAAATAAAATGTCTGGAGACAGATTAACATTTACTGCTCGCTTGCTTGATGCTGGAATGAATAAAGTTTATTCTCTTAACCGGCAAATATGTGTTGTTAAGCTCCCCATTGTCTTTAATACACTTAAAGGTAATATGTTGTGAATTCTGCTGTGCTTTTGGATTTTGTTGATGTTGTCAGAAGGCAATTGTGAAAGTGGTATACTCATTATTCTGAAAAATGCAGATATTTTGGCATCTGAACATGAAGAGGCTATACATGCAGCCACCGATGCGCTCAAGAGCATGATAAGTTCTTGTATTGATGAAAGTTTGATTAAACAGGGAGTGGAACAGATCAGTTTGAGTGAAAACAAAGAATCAAGGAGATCAGCACCAACCATCATTGAAAAAATTTGTGCAACTGTCGAGAGCTTGCTTGATTATCACTACACTGCAGTCTGGGATAGAGTATTCCAAGTTGTTTCAGCTATGTTTCAGAAATTAGGTGCGAATTTGAATGATATTATTTTGGGGAGCTAAAGTAAAAATCTATTTTATTGCATGCAAAATCTTCAAGCTTATTATTAAAATCTAATAGGTGATTTTCTTGCTAACTATTTGTTTTTCTATTTTATCTCTAACCGTAAATTATTTATAATACAAAACAAATTATGACAAATAATTTGATGTTTTTTTTTAACTTAACTATGATAGATGTGATTTATTAGACATTTTGTTTATTGAAATAGACTATCTTATAATCTCTTGTGAGATAACATTATCCAAACAAAAAAATTATTTTTATAACAGATTGTAACAAAAATTGATTATAAATAATATTATTCATAGCTAATCCACATATGCTATATATTTGATTTTTTAACTATTAATTTTTTTGTTGGCCATTGGTGACATGCATTATTTTATGCAGTTTGATTAAGTTTTGTAAAACTTGATTTGGTCTCATTTCATGATTTCTTTATTAGCTTCTTACTTACCGTCTCTTTGTAATATTATCTGATAAAGAAAGCTTGGTATGGATGGCTTGATGCTAATATATGAGATCACGTTCAATTCAGGAAACCATTCGCCTTATTTTATGAGAGGGATACTAAAGAACATGGAAGAAGTGCAGAAGCTTCCAGATGAAGATTTTCCATTTAGGAAACAGGTCTCCTCTTGTTTATCTTTTTTTTTTTTTCGTTAGCCATGTTTATACAGAGCATACAATTTTGCATGTATTTTTAATTATATTATGATGATTTTGAAGATTCAAAAGCAATTAGGTATTGATTGTGAACCCTGGTGTTCTAGGTCACAAATCTGTGTTTATGCGTTGCTAAATGGCGTTGCTAAATGTAATCTACCGGGACATTTAATGTTGTTGATGCATGATGCATGTGTTTAACTTGTGTTGAAATGTAATGTTTTTTGTATTTTATTATTATTCATGTATGGGAACCCATCTTTAGGATTAGGGTTAGGAGTGTACCTTGACTCTTCGTATTCTATATATACAGTGGTAAAACTGTAACGATGAATATAATTCACTGTTTTATTTCTCTAAATATCTTCGAGTACTTGTACAGTGTAGTTGCTCAAAGCTGTACAATTGAGTTTTTTTATGTTCAATAATTTTTTAGGAAGTTTAGCTCATTACTTTTTCTTGGTTCGTTAATCAATATTATGATTTTGGGGATGTGGAACTTGTCTGATCTTTTTATTTTTTCTGTGCTATGATTGTTACTGATATTTTTCCATTTTATGATTGCAGCTGCATGAATGCTTTGGAGCAGCTCTAGTGGCAATGGGACCTGCAACTCTGTTGTCCCTTGTACCTCTGAATTTGGAAGCTGAAGATTTATCTGATGCAAATGTCTGGCTTTTTCCAATTCTAAAACATTATATTGTTGGTGCACCTTTAAATTATTTTTCTGAAGAAATTCTGGTTATGATTAAGCGTATGAGGGAGAAGGCTCAAAAGGTATTTCTTTTTTTTATATATAAAGGTGCTGTGTCATATTAAATCGTATTGTTAACTTATTTATGCATTTGCAGCTTGAGAAGCAAGGGTTGATGGTATCATCAAGGAATGCAGATGCAATTGCATACTCGTTGTGGTCTTTGCTGCCTTCATTTTGCAATTATCCTTCAGACACTGCTACAAGTTTCATGAATCTTGAGAAACATTTGCGTAGTAAGCTGAAAGAAGAACCTGATATTCGGGGAATAATATGCACTAGTTTGCGACTTCTGATTCAGCAAAACAATATTGTGGACTTAGAACACAAGGGTTGTATTGGTGAGGATATGGCCAAGGAACAAGTTCATTATTCACCACAGGTTGCAAGAGAAAATTTATATGTTCTGAAATCATCTGCAAAGAACTGGTTGAAAGATTTATCTGATGTATTCCTTAAATCTACGAAAGACGATGGTGGTTGTTTGCAGGTACTGCAATTTAAATAATTAGGAATGGTTCTGCAATTTACTATAGTTGAATAGAATGTAAATCTTGCCTAACACAACATATAGTTAGAATTTTGTGTTCTGTATATGTTGGCGTTCTCTATTTTCGTTTTTCATCCTTGATTTTTATTGCCTAGTTATGTGATTGATATTAATCCTTTATTATCCACAAGACATGTTTTAATTAAGCTTCACTGCAACTCCATATTTGATACAGATTTTGCTATGTAATGTTCATTAGGTTTACTTATTATCTATAAATTGTTCTAGACACTTATTGCCCTGAGTCAATCAGTATGTTGGAGTAGCACAGATGCAGACAGTTTATGTAGATAGTTGTCAAAGAAATTATCTCAACCTTTTTTTTTGCTTCAGACACTTTTCTGTATATATTATTGTATGAATTCTTTTATGTGACTGGACACTAAGGTTAAGTCATGGTTTAAGCATATATGTGTGTGTGAACATGGGCACTCCTTTCCATGGTAGTCAAAATCGAGATTCTACTCAAGATCGGAAAGGAAAATATAAATCGTAAATCGGAAGATCGTAACATAGATCGTAAGATCCTACAAATTTTATTGTCACTCAAAATTCATAAATAAATTTTATAATAAGAGAAAATTTATTTTCTAAATCTTTTTGAAGAGTAGATTTTTTAATTTAATAAGAGAAAGGAAATAAAGGAGTTATTGTCCCACTGATTGATTTTCTTAACGTTAGATGTGTGATAGAGAGGGAGATAGTAACTTTTTAAATAAAAGTTACTTTTACTTGCAGCTATGATTTTACTGTGCAGTTTACTTTGCAGTTTTACTTCTGAGTGGGCTTTTAAAATTGGGCTTGTTAGGTTAGAAATTTAGGGTTTTTGGAAATTAGGTTAAAAAGTGCTACTGTCCCTGCAAAGCTTACTGTTGCCGCTGCTGCTGCGAAGCCTACTGTTGCTGCTGCCACTGTGATGCAGAGTTGGTGCTGTTGCCGCGATGCGAAGCTCGTGCCGTTGACGCCGCGATGCGAAGCTCGTGCCGTTGCCGCTACGAGTTGTAAAGTTGGTGGTGCTGGTGCGATTAGCACCGTCACGATTGGAAGGGACCGTATCGCCGGAATCGCCGCTCCCAGCCGAGTTGCGATTTACAACGGCGATCCAACACAATCCTTGAAAATCGCCGTTGTGTTGGATTGTGTTGGATCGCTGTTGTAAATCCCAACTCGGTTGGGAGCAGCGATTCCGGCGATGCGGTCCCTTCCAATCGTGACGGTGCTAATCGCAGCAGCACCACCAACTTTACAACTCGTAGCGGCAACGGCACGAGTTTCGCATCGCAGCGTCAACGACAGGAGCTTCGCATCGTGGCAACGACACCAACTCTGCATCACAGTGGCAGCAGCAACAATAGGCTTCGCAATGGCAACAGTAAGCTTTGCAGGGACAATAGCACTTTCTAACCTAACAAGCCCAATTTTAAAAGCCCACTCAGAAGTAAAACTGCACAGTAAAATCATAGCTGCAGGTAAAAGTAACTTTTATTTAAAAAGTTACTATCTCCCTCTCTATCACACATCTAACGTTAAGAAAATCAATTAGTGAGATAATAACTCCTTTATTTCCTTTCTCTTATTAAAGTAAAAAATCTACTCTTCAAAAAGATTTAGAAAATAAATTTTCTCTTATTATAAAATTTATTTATTATTTATGAAGTTTGAGTGACAATAAAATTTGTAGGATCTTACGATCTTCCGATTTATATTTTCCTTTCCGATCTTGAGTAGAATCTCGATTTTGACTACCATGACGATAACTGCTTGTTGCTTTTTGGATATTAGAGAAATAGATTATATTCATTTTTGTGTTAACTAACAATGTGTTTAGATTATTGTATTTGACTAATCTTGTTTATTGATGATTTTGAGGATGTAAATGCATAATGATCTATTATATAGATCCATGTTCCCGTGTCCTAGATTTTGGAGACTACGTGTGTCAAAGTGTCCGCGTCCGTGTCGTGTCCAGTGTTCTTGTTAGTATCCGTGCTACTTAATGTAGAAGTGCATTTTCAAGTTTCAGCTCTTCAATTGTTAATGTAATGGAGATAGGACAACTCTTTCACGAGCCAGTTGGTAAAAAATTCAATACCTAATAAAATAATAACAAAGCATGTAATTTACTTCTGGTAGGTTGATATTGTATAGATAGGTTAGCTGAAGAATCTTGAGACAACTAGGGCTCACAGATGTTAATTATAAGAATTAATTACACTAGCCTCTCCTAATTTTTGTGATATTACGCAAACTCTCCTTATTTACAGTCACCTTTATTTGTTGTTTGAAACCTCGGGTAATTAATGTAATTTACTCTGTTTAGAAGAATGATTGTGATTTTTAGAATTTAATGTATTCTTTCAATATTTTATTGTGTGGGTTACCATTTCCATTTCCATTTCTTAGACCTTTTTAAATTGAAAGATAGCTACTTTGAATTCTAAGTGTTGTCTTTGATGTACGGGGCAATATTTCCAGTAAAGTATTCCCCTGGAATGCTCCCTCTCCCCCCCAAAAAATAGTACGTAGAATATTGTCACACACGCACTCACATATATATAGGTAAGTTATGGGAAAGAAGAAGAATTTTCCATGGTATACTGTATCATTCCAAGAACAGACTAATTTTTGTGGCATCTTCATTTCTCAAGAGTTCAGAATTGAATTGATTCTCTTCTTTTTGCATTTAACATGTACAACAAGTTAATAATGTTGGTCTTGCTTTCATGTACAGTGTACAATTGGTGATGTAGCTTCTATAGCAGATAAAGCAGACGTAAGGAATTTGTTCAAGGAAAAAATGGTGAAGCTTTATAAATACACTCAAAAAGCCAGAAAAGTAGGAACCTCCACAAGTTCTAATTCTATGCAGATTGATGATGCATCAAACAATTTGTCTCTATCAATTTTAAGGTGCTTATAATCATTTATTTCTTCCACCTTTCCTTGTGATTTTTCACGAAGTTGTAAACTTTATTTTAGTCGTCACATGTCTATTTTACTTAATTATTTTATTTCTTGAGTTTCTGCATTTATTTCATATATATTTTTTTTATCCCAGGGCACAGCTTCTTGATTTGGCAGTTTCACTGTTGCCTGGTTTAGATGCTGAAGATATTGCTCTATTATTTGAAGCAATAAAGCCAGCATTTCAGGTATGACTGATATAAAGCGCTGTAAGGAATTTTCCTATTGCCTTTTTCTAACAGGAAAGGATGTTTATATTTATTATTATTTTACAGGATGTTGAAGGTGTCATGCAGAAGAAGGCATACAAAGTACTTTCAATCATTCTTAAGGTATTTTTCTGCTTCGTTTTATTTAATTTTCCAGTCACCGTAGAAGTTTCAAATTAATTCCATTTTAATGCAATGTTTTCGTTTCAGTATTCTTGGTACTATTTCCTTGCTAAAATACTCTTCCATAACTGGTTCCATGTATATGCATATTATCAGGATCTGTAGTTGATTGGGTTCATTTAATTTGCTTAATTCTCTAATCTTTATCTTTAAGGGATCATCAAAGTGTCATTACTGTAGAGTTCTTGGAGCACCACATTTTAATTTTAGAAGTTGATGATTTTACTGTAGAGCTAGTGTCATGTTGGTAAATATTTCTGCTTACAGTTTTCTCTTTGGATCATTCTTGACAGAGCTCAGATAGTTTTGTTTCATTAAAGTTTGAGGAGCTGCTTGGAACTATGGTTGATATTCTTCCATGTCACTTTTCTGCCAAACGACATAGACTTGATTGCCTTTATTTCTTGGTTGTTCATGTCTCAAAGTCAAAGGTATTCCATACTGGACTGTTGCTTCTATGTTTTTCGTATACTATTGATTTGTACTCTTGTATATGTAGAAATAATCTGAAACTTTGTACTTCCTGTAGGATAACCTGGAGCACTGGCGAGATATTTTCCTGACAGAAATTATACTTGCTCTTAAAGAGGTAGTGTCATATTAATTGTGGAAAGTTTTTAGTAGTACAGTTTTAGTTTCTATTCTGGAAACTACTATTAATTGTTCATGACTCATGAGCTGTTGTTGCTTAATGTTCCGATAAATTTTGTCCATGATGTGGTTCCTTTCTTAAATATAGAAGTCCCTAAAGCCTCTGTTTTCATTGTTTATAGTGTTTGAAATTCATACTTTAAATTCTACTTGTGTTTGTTGTTTATCTATTGTTTTCTACGTATTTAACCTATTGCTTTTTGTCTGTAGATCTTTAGTATATCTTTTGTTGTTTTGACCATCTATACATATACTCATACAATGCAATGCTTACTATTCGTCGCGTCTGATTGGAAATAAGCAGTGATTATTTTGTGTGATTTGAACTGTTGTGTGCATTATTCTGTGGACGAAGAATCACAAGATGCTCGGCATGGGCACTACTTTTGCTCACTGTAGCTTCATAGCTTTACTTCTTGAAGTTTGTTACTAAATTTAAAGAGTACCCTTGCAGGCAAACAAAAAAACCAGGAACAGGGCTTATGAGATTCTTGTTGAAATTGCCCATGCCTTTGGGGATGAGGAGAGAGGTGGAAACAGAGAAAACTTGAATAATTTTTTTCAGATGGTAAATATCCAGTTTAAAGTTGTTTTTTAATCTTCATTGAATAATTGATGTAAACCAATTTGGCCTGATTTTAGAACATTTAAACTTAATTATTGAATACTGTACGATCTATATGTTTTACCCACATGGAGTAATTTGATCTCATGGTTTTGTGAGCTCAGGTTGCTGGACACTTTGCTGGTGAAACTCCGCATATGATAAGTGCCGCAGCCAAAGGTTTAGCCCGTTTGGCTTATGAGTTCTCTGATCTTGTTTTAACTGCTTTGAAATTGCTCCCTGGCACACTCGCTCTGTTGCGGAGTAATAATAGAGAGATAATCAAGGTTTGTTTCATTGTCCATTTTAGTAAGTTAAATGCATTGCTGCCTATATTATTTTCTAGAACCACTAATGAAATGTGCTTGGTCACATCACTCTGTAGGCCAATCTTGGTTTTTTAAAGGTATTAGTAGCCAAATCACAAGCTGAAGGGTTGCAAACTCACTTGAAAAGCATGGTGGAAGGTTTGTTGAAGTGGCAAGACAACTCAAAAAATCATTTCAAGGCAAAGGTGGTTTTGCGTCTCACTTGATTTTTTCTGGATTACCTTTTTTTTTTGGGTTTTGTTTTGGTGACCGCATTTTCACAATTGAAACTACTATTGTCCATATTGTAAACTGTGGTATTCCCACTGTTTTCAGGTTAAACTTCTTTTGGGAATGCTTGTCTCGAAGTGTGGGCTGGAGGCTGTTAAAGCTGTCATGCCTGAAGAACATATTAAACTTCTTTCCAATATATGCAAGGTTGGTTGAATGTCATTCTGGCAATAATTTATGATAGAAGTTTCCCTGAAATTTGAATCCTTTTTTAACAGATCAAGGAGCGGAAAGAGAGAAATCGAAGTGTTAAATCTGAAGAAACTAAATCTCATTTTTCAAAAGCAACTACATCCAGGTAACAATATGTATTTATTTGCATTATTAGAAAGAAGACATTTTAAATCCCATACTGAATATCCAATCCCTTTCTTTCTTGTTCTTTAGCATTTTACATGCATGTATATACAGATCTTTTTGCATGGTTATTTAATCCCAAATAGTAGTGAAGTTCACCCTAAATGGGCCACTATACTGAAGTTTAGATATAAAGAGTGTAAGTTATACAGTACATATATAAATTTTCAAAATAAAAATACCCAAATTTATGACCGCCATAGTGTCAGTGATAAGTTGATAACATCTGCTGTAAGAAAACAAAAGGGCAGAAATGTGTCGGTGAGCTGACAACAGTGAGAAAAGCAAACAAATGGCAAAAGAAGTGCTAGAGTAGAACTCATAACCAAGGTCTTGTTGTATCTAACTCACGAAAACTTGTAGTTTTTGTGTCCATAAATTAAATTTGGACTCTAAAGATTTTATGATTGATCCACCAGCAATCCTCTTTATAAGATGGACAATCATTTTAAAATGACATACTTTTGGTACCTCTAAAAAAAGTACCTGTTAAATGAGTTTTTTCTGATAGTTAGGTTTTAGTTGAAGTTGAGTTGCATGATTAGTCTTCTGTTGTTGTGAATTTCGTGCAATGTTTAAATTGCAATACACGTCAATAGTCGTTTCATAAAACCAATAATTTATTTACTTTTCAGGCAAAGCATGTGGAATCATACAAAGATTTTTTCAGATTTTGATGGGGATAGTGGCAATAGCGAAGCAGAGCACTTGAATTCTAGAGGTGGCAAAGCTTCCTTACATCCGAAATCATCAGCATCTTCATTTAGGTAACTTTTAACTTTTTCATTCTTCTAATGACTTGCTGCTTCATTTGAGTTTCGTTATAATTAAAGGGGACCTATTTTCCCATTTTCTTTTTTCTTTTTTCTTTATCAATAGATAGTTCATAAACTGGGTAAGAATATTTTGAGATGTCTTATGACACCGAACAAGTATACCGGCATAAAAAGTACTCATGGATACCCAATTTTTTTTTTTAATTTTAAATAAGTTTATTAAGAAGTAATTCTCTTACGTATAAACTCGAATAAAATTTAACCTTAAATTATAAACCAAATAAATTGCTTAATAAAATATTAGTACAAATAAATTTAGTTTTTTATGAAAAAGAAATTTATATAAGTTGAACTGCACAATACAAGTTTGAAAAGAATTAATCTCTCTACTTATTGTATCTGTTAAAGGTACCCGTTTAGTATTCAATGTAAGATTTTTGCCGTATATTGAATTTTTTTTGCCATCTCCACTCTTAACCATCTAAGATAAGTAATATAGAACCTATCCTAAGCCAGAAGCTTTCGATCTGAAAATCAATTATGACCGATATCTAGGTCCAATATGAGGCTGAGGAAGAATTTGCCGGAGCACTTGTCTGACGAATCTGATGACGAGCCACTCGATCTGCTTGATCGGCAGAAAACAAGGTCAGCTCTTAAAACATCAGAGCATCTGAAAAGAAAGTCCAGGATAGATGATGAGATGGAGATAGATTCAGAAGGACGGCTGATTATCCGTGAGGAAGGGGAAGGGAGGAAGAAAAAGCGTGAGGATGATGATTTTGATTCAAGGAGTGAACCAGATAGTCACATATCTGCAAAGTCTGGAACTAAAGGCCAGAAACGGAGAAAAACATTAGATTCTGGTTGGGCCTACACAGGGAAGGAATATGGTAGTAAAAAGGCAGGTGGAGATGTTAAGAAGAAAGACAAACTTGAGCCGTATGCATATTGGCCGCTTGATCGGAAAATGATGAGTCGGCGGCCGCAGCAGCGGGCCGCCGCAAGAAAAGGTATGGCTAGTGTTGTAAAGATGACAAAGAAACTTGAAGGAAAAAGTGCCTCTGGTGCACTTTCCCTACACAATTTGAAGCGAAAAAGGACTCCAAACAAAGGCACCAAAGGAAATAAAAAGGCCGCATGATCGTAGGTTGATTTTTTGATAATCGTAATGCATTCATTCGCATTATTTCAATTTTGAAGCTCCCTGTGATGTATATCAGTTAACTTAAAACCAGTGTTGTTTTGTGTTTTATTCTTTATTTGATGAGAAAGAGAAGCAGGTTTTGGGGTTGCTGTTTTCTTTGATACAAATTGTATTATTCTCATTGTTTTACAATAGGCCAGGCTGAGTGTGGAATTATTCATAATAATATTTTTATCTTTTTAATTCACAAAAGAAATCTTATATTTTTACGATAAGTCGTGTTACAATTGCTCGATTGCTTGTAGTCTAATGAAAGATGTTAGCATTCCAAATTAAGTTAAAATTTATGATCCATCCAACTTTCCTTTCAGCATCCATGATTGTCTCATGCATTCACTTCCTGCTTTTCGTTGTTGTTCTGGGCACGTAGATGTTAGGATGTTAAGAATATTTTTAATGAAAAGGATATTTGTTGTTACATGAGTATCGAAGTAATTTACAATTTACCCTTTTCGTGTAATTTAAAATTTACCTTTTAAGGTGGTTTGAAATATTGTGTTCTAGTACAATATATTTATTTAAGAGATCCATTTCTACCTCATCAAAAACAATTAATGTGAAAGAATGATAGTATGACGGATTTTCGAACGTGTATAACATGTTGCTTATTTTGACTGGAAAATATTATTTAGTATTATACTTATTATGGATTACTCGCTGAGCCAGTGGTACAGCAAACAAGATTAATGTCTGAAGAAATTTACGAAAAAATGATTGCATACAATTTTATTGCCTTCGGTTTCTGTTTTTAAACGAATGATGTCTTTGTTTTTGAAGACAAATATTATTAAATTATCTTCTGCCTTTAAATTATCTTCTGCCTAAAATCAATAACACTTTCAATAGATTTAATAAGAAATCATTTTATAATTTTGAAAGCCAAGTTTAGTTGGAATTGATAAAATTTAAGTGATTTTGTAAGGTTTAGAACTTAATGAAGCGGAGCTAATTATTTTTTACGCAAAAGTTTAATATTTTAGTAATTTTAAAAAAAAAATGATCAAAAAGATTAAGTAGCGATCCTTGCAAAATTAGATTAAATTTCGTCAAAATAGTCAATACAGTGTTACAAAGACACCCATTAATATTTGGCCATTGCTTCCTTCCTACACCTATAAAATTTCTCCCAACACCCTTCCACTTTCGAAATTTATTTTCTGGAACCAACACAATAAACAATTCTGGAATTTTTCTTTTTCTGGAAAGCAATCACCCTGTTCTAATCACCGAATTTTTTTTTTCCGAAAGCCTTTTTTAATTGGTGGAGGAAGAATTTGATGGGGGTGTAGGAAGCAACAGCCTATCTGAAATTAGGCACCTCTGCTCATTACAGAAATTACTTATTTATTTATTGTTTCTAAAGATGCTGTATCTATGGTTTGAACATAAAATTGATGATGAAATTATTGATCTATGGTTTATATTGGTGGTGGTTGTTTGTGGTAGAAATAGTTTCTTCAACCTAACCTAAGGAATCCCGAAGTGATGCTCTCTGCACTAGGTTTAATGGTTTTGGGACAGTACGTTGACTTTTCCTTCACGTCAACTCAATCTTGTGAATGGTATGAAACATGTGTTTGTTTCCAATTTCTACAAAATATATAGAATAGTATCTTTAATATTTTCGTTTGAATTATATAACTGCATTTTTGAAATTATAAAAATTAAATAACAGACTAATGATATAATTACACAAAAAGATCACACAACGAAAGACTGTATAAAAAAGAAGACGATAAAGAGTGCGTCACGAACTTTTTCAAAGTTTAGTAAGGTCTTAAATAATTGATATAATTTTTTGTCACAACTTTATAACCATAGAATTTTTTAACCTTTGATCCTTTTCTTTCAAACTCTAAAAATATATTTAAATAAAAATATTAACTTGAATTTTTTTAAAAAAAATTATCAGTAAAATAATAATCTATTAATTATATCCTACAAGTAGACTGAATGAATAGAAAACGACATGTGATGTCATGATATCTAAAAATCCTTAAAAATGTAAAAGTAAAAAATAAATAGAAATGGTTATTGGCGAATGCCCAGGCAGTGAAATTGGGTCTATTTGTTTGTACATGGGAATGAAAGAAAAGAAGAGTGTATCCCATAAAAATGGTTGTTAAACGGTTACATCAAAAGTGGGTCAACTCCTACTGTAGCCATGCATGGTAAAGATAGGATTTTATAGCCATCAAAAGATAGGATAGATAGTGACTCACTCACTCTCTCCCACCAGAAGAGCACCAGATAGATAATCTCTCGTTCTTTAGGCACACCAACAAACATTTTTTTCTCTCCTCACCCAACCAAACGCTCCAGTTAGTATGCAATAACTCTCTCGGTACTCACCAACTGCAACCACACAAAAACACAATCTTAACTCTGGACCACAGTCACAACAAAAAACATAACCTCAGATATAAACCTTACCTTATGATAAATAACAAAGTAGTTCCCTATAAAATCTGTTTCACTTGAAGGGTGCAAATATGATTGAAGAATTGTGACCCCCAAAACCAAATGAATTTGATAAGGCTGCCTTGATATCCACTCTCTCTTTCTTTGACCCAACAAGCACTTTGGCATCCTTTGTTTTTCATTTCACCAAATTAGATAATTGTATAATAAATAATGTCACAACGTAATTTTAGTAAAAGGTTGTTGCAATAGACATACCACTCCTGTATCTGGGTTTTCTAGGTTGATATTGGGATGAACCCACCCTGTCCTAATTGCCTGCATTCAGGAAAGGTAAATCTTTAAAATATACTTGGTGTTGAAAACTGAGCTACTGCACAAGTGATTACTAGTTTTAACCTGTACTGTGGCTACAGCTTCCACACCGCCAGCTGCCCCTAGTAGATGACCAATCATGGATTTTGTAGAATTCACTTTTAACTGTATATGATAAATAACAGCATTAATTAAGACAGGAAATCATAATTACCTTTCAATGGGCTCCAATGAGAAAAATAGCAATACTATCATGTAAAGAGAACCGTTATTTTACTACTTTGATCCCTATACTTGCTCAATCTTTACATTTTCATTCCTTCACTTAAAACTTACATGTTGTAGTCCCTACCCAATTCATTTTAGTCCCTATAGTACAAAATCATAGGGACTAAAATAGATTAAAAGGTTAAGTTTAGATTAAAAGGGTATAAGAATCAAAGGAGTAATTAAACCAAAACGAAACTTACCTCGGGGTTTTTACCAAAACAATGTATTAGAGCTTGGTACTCTTTAAGATCTCCAGCTGGTGTGGATGTGGCATGTGCATTTATGTAATTCACATCCTCTTTTGATACTCCAGACTGAGCTAATGCCTTTTCAATGCAAAGTATAACGCCGGCCCCTGTTTAAGATGGAACAAATAAAACAAGTGCAACCATGAGTCTGGAATGATCTGCAGGGACACGACTACGATCATTTATTCTAAGAAAAAATCATAATTATTTAGAAGGTATATCAACATGACCCTAAAAAGCTAAATCTAACTCCAGAACCACAGAAAATTAGGCAGGATACATTTAATCTTTCACTATTCTGGGATTGTCATGATCAGAGTGAGTAATTACATTCCAAAGTTTGGAGATACGAAGACAGATTAATGACCGTTTCAATCACGCTGAAAATTTGTAACAACAGAAATGAATAGCATGGTTTATAAAGGATAAATCTTAATACAGAAAATCATACATACAATTATTTTCTTCAAAACATGAGTTACAAGAATTAGATACAGTGGTCACTGCGGACTGCAATTAGACACCAAATGACAAATGATAGTCACTTTCAATCAGCTATCTACAAACTTCAGTTATGCGGTTCACAGACTAATTAATAGAAAAGCCCCTGCGAATACAAGCTAAATTCATTTCCACTTCCACTCCCTCATTTTTTTAAGAGCATGGCATGAACAAACAGAACATCAGCAGATTCACATTTAAAGCACTCATTTAAATAATTCAAACTGAAATACTTCAGAATTAGCAGTTTAGGCATCCATACGAGTGAAAGTGCCGAAACATAGCATGAATCCATAAAAGCTAGCCTAAAGATATATACATAGACAGACCTTTAAGCTTTTATACTATAATTATCACAAAATAACTCGCATCAGTTAAGCAAGAATTTTTCAACTAAGAGGAAAATATCCTACAAAAATTTAAGTTGTGAACTCTTTATGAAAACACGTGTGTGAGCATGTCTTACTTCAAAGTTGTCATAAAGATTATATGAACACGAATAGCTTTAAGCATTTAACGTTTTACCATCAGGACGTGGCTCAGTCACATGATATGCATCACAGGTGAAACTTCCACCAAGGAATTCGGCATATATGTTTGCACCTCTTTTCTGCAATTTAAAAAAGAAAATTATACGCAAAAGGTGATAGATGCATTTAAATTTCTATTAATATGAACGTCAAATAAAGATTGGGAGAGAATTAGTAGTAGGATTGGTAATGACAAGTTTGAAGAATAGCTTGTTTTGTACCTTAGCATGCTCCAGTTCTTCTAAGAGCAAAACTCCCGCCCCTTCTCCCATGACAAATCCATCACGGTTCTGTGAAATCATAACCACAAGCCGATGGTCAGTAACGAAAGTGCACATCAAGAAGAAATGCATAAACTTGCATACACAAACTCCAAGAATACAAGTTTTTTAAAAAGCAAAGGATATTCAACCAATTCTCTATATATCATAATTGGAAAAAAGTAGGCTGGTAAAAATTATAGAGGGTAATGAATCCTCATTGGGTAGAAAGGCTGTCTCATCTCATCATTTTTGCATATTTGAAACGATGATTCCCTTAAATCAGCATAAACTAGAGATCTTAAATTACAAAAGATGGCTGTTGTTTTCAAATTAAAAAATAATTATAGACAATAATAAAATGTTAAACTCCATCAAATTATTATGGTATTTCAATTGTATTGTTATAAAAGTTTAAAAATAAAAGAAAAAAATAAAACTAAAAAATAAAAATTAAAGTGTCCTTGCTGTTTCTGATAAAGCTTCAACACAGCTCAGCTATTGTATAGAATTGTTAGTACTTATTAGCAGCCGAACACAATGTAATTAATTTCATTTTATTTTATTTTGCAATCCAAGGTTTGATTGATGAACTCGTGAACCATTGCAATGTTACCGCAGTTTTAGTAAAGTTAGAGTATTACAATGTCCCAAGGGCGTGAAGCTTTGGTAGGATCGGTATTCCTCTGTGAGAGTGCCCTGCAGGCCACAAAGCCTCCCAAACCTACACCAATGATTGCTGGATTAATATTTTGCATTCATGGCAAGATAATTTCACACAAGCCATGAAAGAAAGAGTAACAAAACAATACCAATTGGTATAATAGCAGCATCTGAGCCACCACAAAGCATCACATCCTGCAGACAAATTTCATGTTTACTAAATTTGTTAAGACGTTGCCACATGATGAGAGCACCACTAAACCATTTTTTTTTGTCCCAAAAAGAAAAAGTAAGGGATAATATGGGAAATTTAAAATAGCAAAAATACTTACAGCTTCACCCCTGATGATATGGTTTGCTGCATTCAATATACAAAAGTTACTTGTAGCACAAGCAGTAGAAATAGAATAATTAGGGCCCATCCATCCCTGCAATCCATAAAAGAAGTCATTCCTTGAAAGCTTCGGATAATGTGCATGTAAAAAAGAGCAAGCCTATGACAAAAAGAGTCAAGACAGTGCGCCCAAAGATCTTTTAAACAGACCAGATCCATAGCAAGCATGGCAGAACCCATATTTGTTGTTGCAAAAGGTACGCAAAAAGGATTCATCTTCTTATATGAGATCCGTAAAGCTTCAATGGCATCATTGAAAACCTGTTAATACACAACACCAGCAGGGGTCACAATGCCTTAAAGATGTTATGCTGCTTCTACATAAAAATCATACAATTGAATTTACAAAAGTAAACTAATATCCAGTATTGAATCTCAACCTTCATGCCACCCATTGCCGAGCCAATCAGAACTCCACACTTTTCTTTATTTAACTGATCCATTAAGTCTTCAGTAATTCCAGCATCAACCAAGGCTTTTTTACCAGCTGTCAGCATATAGAGCATAAATTTATCCATTCTCTTTGAAAGCTTTGGTGCTACCCAGCCATCAGTTGAGAAAGACTTGATTTCACCAGCAATTCTCTGCAAACAGATAATATTTGAGAACAAAATCTGAAGGAGACAACAATACAATTTGAGTAAAATGCAACCTACTGTTGGATATTCTGCACAATCAAATGTTTCAATCTCGCTTATGCCACTAACACCATCGAGCAAATTATTGTAGAAGATATCTGGATCATGCCCAAGTGGTGTAACCACTCCCAATCCTGTCACAACTACTCGCCTTTGCTTCGTAGGAGGTTTTTTTATTGTTGTGACCTCTTGGGCAGGTTGCAAAGCTACAGCCATTGTTTTACCTTGAAATTCACAATTATAAGATGACATATGGATCATGGGACATAAACTAATGTTAAAAATTTGGATCCCTTCTATCTACATCACCAGTAAATGCCTACCATTCAAGAAAGTAGATGCCTACCACTTGAAAATATGTATCTTCTAATTGTCAAGAAACCTTAATCCTAAAGGTGCATATGAATGTTAGGCAAGAAATACAACCACCAGCAAAGAATAAATACTCGTTAGGTTTTGAGTGAACTGTATTACAAAAATGTTATTAAACATCATCATATAGAAGCAGGCCTAAATTTCCATCCGATGTTTAGAATTTTAAATAATAATAATAATAATAAAGAGATCGCTGAACCAGCCCATCCCTATATGAATCAGCATAGACATAAACATGTCTAAACTCAAGTGCGTTTAAAATACAAAAGAACAAGAAGCCAGACCATTTGACATGCAGTTTCTCCTAAAATTCATTTATTTTCCATTCATACCATAATAACAAAGACTCGTTCATTGTCCCCTTGTGTTTTAACATACCAAAACCAATATTATAAAGGCATTACTTAAAAACACGTCATAATGTTTCACTCAGAAGCATGAAAAGCGCCCAAAGAAAAACAAACCAAAGAGGTGCCCATACATTGGGCGATACTTTCAACTTTTGGCACATGAACACTTCACCGCTACTGGCATTTCAGGAAAAAGAAAAAAAGAAAAAAGAGAAAAGAAAAACCCATAACTGCCTAGTCATATTTAAAGTAATACTTTCTTACACAAACAAACACACACGATGAACAATCACCATGAAATTGCAATGACAATAAAAAACATAATTACGAGATTGGGAATGGTTTTCACGCGTGCCCGTACGACAAATACTAGAGGCAAATTAGTGAAGTGACGCGCGAGTATCCAGTGCTAACCTAACCAAATAATTTCCCTCAACCAACGAAGCAACAAAAGCAGGTACCAAACACTCTTCGAAAATTAAACCGGAATCAAATACGCCAACAGCCCCACTTAATTAAAAAACAAAAACAAAGATCCAAAACGAAAACACAAACTCTAACAAACAATAAAAAAAATAAAAATTAAAAACACAGGGTTGAGTTGAAGAAAGCAGAGCCAGATTCAACGTTAAAGATTGAGGCAAGAATCAAGAATCTGAGAAATCGCGATAAAATCGAAAGGCAAGATTTGAATAAAATGAAATACCAGAATGAGCGGATCCAGAAAGAGAGGAAACATTGAATTGAGAAGTGCGGGACTTCTTGGAGGAGCGGAACATTGCCTGAGGGGTTCTGCTGCGGTCGGCGTCGCACGTGACTGACATGCAAGCCGCGACGAGCCACGTGCAGAGGGAGGAGGTGGTGGTCGAAGCCATCAACGAAATCCAACGGTTACGTGTGGTCGCGAAAGAACGAACGAACGAACAAGTGAGGCTAATCAACAACAATAACAACAACAGCAGCAAGTGGAAACGACGAAACACACATACACATCAAACTCAGTGACGCGTCGTTTTGATTTCTAAGGGATTATTACTGTTTATATTGTTGTTATTATTGAGATTGAGATTGAGACTCAGGAGAAGCTCCAGTGTTCACAAAATGCATTTCCGTCTCTCTCTCTCTCTCCAACACGATGCTGAGTTTCTGCAATCTCAGTTGTTCCTACTCAAATGCGCTCTCTCCATCCTCTAATACTCCTTCTCTCTCTTCTCTCTCTAGTGTCACTCACAAATCAAAATAATAATAATCACTTTTTTTTAAGAGCTTATATATATTTTACTTTATTGCTCTCACTATTTGCTTCCATAAATATGATAAGCTTTTCTATATTCAAATAACCTTCTTATATTTTACTACTAAGTAAAAGAAATTGTATCCATAATATACCGTCGATTCATAAACCCTAATAATAACATTATTTTTTTTTCCTTTTTTTTTAATTTCAATTTATCGATTCGGGAATTATTAAATGAGAAGGGAATCTTACCAAAGTTGATAGTTTTCGATCGATTTTCAGTAATAATATAAAAATGTTATTAGTATATTTGGTGAATTTAAAATAAAATCGCGTAATGTTTTACTTCTTTGTGATTGGTGCTGGTTAAGCTGTGATTGGGATTCGTATTTGCTCTGGAATATGCTGGAGAGTGGAATGGAATGGCGTTATTTACTTTGTTTCGCCAAAATGAAAACGAAATCTGCTGTTTTATTTAAAGGACTGTGTTTGGTTTTATTTTTTAAAATTATCTTCAGTAATTTTTTATTTTAATCAATTAATATTACGTATTCTATTAGTTTAATTAATGATATAATTAATATTATTATGCGTGGAGCATGGTGACCTAAAAACTGTATGGACAGAGAGAAGGGTTGGAGGCTTAGACACGTCCTTACCGTCCTAGGAAGGGTTTCCGTAGAATCTTACATCGTTTTAGAAAGAAAAAATAAATAAATAAAACCAACTCGATTTTCTAAATTCCATTAATTTTATCATTAGTTTTCTTCAACTATTCGCATGTCTCATCCTTTGCCTATGCACTTCGGTCACCGCCCAATAATTCTTTGACTATATGACACTCACATTAAAATCAATCAAACTTTTCTTAATATCTCATTTTCTGTCTCCTCTATATTTCTTTAATTATGTGAACGACATTATATCAACACTTTTATACACCATATTCAATTTTTAATTCTTTAAAAATATTACTCTAATGTATTTTAATAAACATTATTATAAACTTAAAAAAAAAAAACATAAATTTGTGTGTAATATCAAAAACTCATAAAAAATGTCAATATAATTATTCTTTTTCTTTGTCTGCACATTATAAAAATCTCTTATTATGTACAGGGACGGACCCGTGTGGTGACAGGGGGAGCCGTGGCTCCCCCAGTTTTTTTTTTTTTTATATATATATTTATATATTTTTTAAATTATATTTATATATTATTTATATTATGAAAAATTATAATAAAAGATAAAATAAAAAAAATTTATTGAAGACATTGATTTATAAAAG